>ERZ1643247.261-NODE-261-length-67571-cov-108.659236_pt1 | contig 67571 bp, 71 predicted proteins | sample MGYA00579264_ERZ1643247 | MGnify/ENA primary metagenome ERZ1643247 (study PRJEB29033, sample SAMEA4952262) | chicken gut metagenome | biome: Broiler Chicken; feature: Gastrointestinal Tract; material: Caecum | place: Ireland | collected 2018 | study: Broiler... | reverse complement strand
CTTACCAAAAAGGAGCCATTTTTTACCAAAGCCACAAAGTTTTTTACACTACCCCTGGAACAGCTTATCGCGGTATTCTTTGTCTTCGGAGGCTTTTTTCAGATCTCCGATCCGGTTTCTCTCAGCCAGAAGGAGGGCCAGTCTGGCGCCTCTTTCTTCTCCTCTTTTTTCTCCTCGTTCTTCGCCACGTTTTTCACCGTTCTTTACCATATCTCTGATTGCTGTGCACATGTTCACTTTTCCCCTTTCATCGCTATATTTCTCGTGATTTTCTTTTAATACCGGGATATCTAAAAACTTTCCTACCAGCCGGCTTGTTTCTTCATCTAAATTTTTATAATGGTCTTCTTTTTCTCTCAATAACTTTTCCAGTTCATCTCTGTTTGCAAAAACTTCCAGAAGTTCAAATACCTCCCTTAAACCTGTATGAAAATTTTCTTTCTGTACTGCTGTATCAGGACTGACAGCTTTTATATCGCATAATAGTGCCGCCTATCAATTTATAGTTTTTTCATCATCCAGTGTGCAGCTTCATAAGTGCCATCTTTATATTTCATATTGTCTGGAAAGGTTCCGAAGGTTTCAAATCCTAATTTTTTGTATAGGGCAACTGCTTTCTGATTACTTGCCGCCACTTCCAGTTCTATCTGTTCAATGCCCTGTGTTTTTGCTATGGAAAGCATTTTTTCTATCATGATCCTTCCGATACCCAGCCCGGTGTATTTCTGATACAAAGCAATGGCCATGACTGCCCTGTGCTGGTATCGTTTTAAATCCATTCTCATCAGTGAACAGTTTCCTACATGTTTTCCATTCAGCATTCCGATCAGAAGCAGTTTATGTTCGGAGTTGTTCTGCCCTTTGATAAATTCTTTTTCTTCTTCCAGGGTCAGGGTGATCTCCTCCGGCTCTCTTATTAAATAAGGTGTTTCCCTGCTGGTTGTTTTCAGATAGGATAAAAGTCTTTCTGCGTCGCTTTCTTCCGGATTTCTGAGGATCAGTTCTTTTCCTTTTATTTCATAAATACTACTTTCTACTCTCATAGTCCATTCCTCTATTAAAAGGACAAGGCGCTGTCGCATTAGTCATATTTCAGGAATATTTATACATTTTATGCGAATTTGCCGAGCGCAGCTTTGAGACTATAGGCTCAAAGCTGCGCAGGCTGAGCAATAAAATGTATAAATATTCTCGAGTTTGAGTAATGCAACAAGCACCTTGCTCTTTCTCAATCACTTTTCTTATACAATGATCTTCCTTGGACATGTGGCTTTACACTTGCCGCAGTTGATACATTTTTCCGGATCAATGTGGGCTACGTTGTCCACTACGGTAATGGCCTCTTTGGGGCATTCTTTTACGCACTTTCTGCAGCCGATACATCCTACTTCACAGGCGCTCATAACTGCTTTTCCTTTGTCTTTGGAGCTGCAGGCCACTGCCTGTTTCTGATCGTAAGGGATCAGCTCAATGATCTTCTTAGGACATTCTGCCACACATTTTCCACAGGCCTTACATTTTTCTTTGTCTACCTTTGCAATGCCGTTGACAATGTGGATGGCGTCAAAGGGGCAGACTTTCACGCAGGAGCCATAACCCAGACAGCCGTAGGTACAGGTCTTGGAACCGCCGTTCTGCATCAGAGCCGCCATCTTACAGTCTTTGACACCTGTATATTCATAACTCTGTCCAGCCTTCTCACAGTCGCCTGCACATTTCACAAAAGCCGTCATACGGACGCTTTCTCCTGCTTCCTGTCCCATGATCTCCCCGATCTTGGCAGCAGCAGCCGCGCCGCCTACGGGACATGCGTTTACGGGAGCTTCCCCTTTTGCGATAGCTGCCGCCAGACCGTCACAGCCTGGATAGCCGCAGCCGCCGCAGTTATTTCCAGGGAGGGCTTCCCTTACCAATATTTCTTTTTCATCTACTTCTACTGCAAATTTCTTTCCGGCAATTCCCAGGAAAAGTCCAATAAAGAGACCTACGCCGCCTACCAGGACTGCCGCAATGATAATACCTGTTACCATATCTTATGCCTCCTTATATGATTCCTGAAAAGCCGAAGAAAGCGATGGCCATCAATCCGGCTGTAAGGAGCACATGAGGAAATCCCTGGAAATACTTGGGAATATCATTGTACTCCATTTTTTCTCTTAGTCCTGCCATCAGAATAATGGAAATCGTAAAACCTGTCGCTGTGGCAAATCCGTAAACCACGCCTTCCAGCAGGTTGTATCCATACTGCACATTATTCAGGGCAACGCCCAGAACTGCACAGTTTGTGGTGATCAGCGGCAGATAAACACCCAGGCTCTCATACAGAGAAGGCATGGATTTTTTCAAAAACATTTCTACAAACTGTACCAATGCCGCGATTACCAGGATAAATACAATAGTCTGCATATAATCCATATCCAGAGGAACCAGAATGAATTTGTACACCAGACCTGTCACAAAGGAAGAAAGGGTAATAACAAAGATTACCGCTCCGCCCATGCCTGCTGCTGTTTCGATCTTCTTGGAAACTCCAAAGAAAGGACACAGACCTAAGAACTGGCTTAATACTACATTATTTACTACCGCAGCGCTGACTGCTATGATCAATAAATTTCCTAAACCTTCCATCTATCCGTCCCCCTTACTTCTTTACTACCGTATTGTCGTAGAACTTTCCGCTGCAGGCTTCATTGCTGCAGGAAGCACAGCCGCCTTCCATACAGTGCACCGGTTTCTGTTCTTCTTTTGGTTTCTTCTCCATGATCTTTGCCCGGACTGCTGCCAGGAAAGCCAGCACGAAGAAAGCGCCGGGAGCCAGGATAAAGATAGTTGCAGGCTCATAAGCCGCCGGCATGATCTGGAATCCGAAAACAGTTCCTGCGCCGATCAGTTCACGGAATGCCGCCAGAATAGTTATGGACAGGGTAAAGCCCAGTCCCATACCGATGCCGTCAAAGATAGAGGCTACAGGTCCGTTCTGAGAAGCGTAAGCTTCCGCTCTTCCCAGAATGATACAGTTTACTACGATCAGAGGGATATAAAGTCCCAGAGAATCGTAAAGGCTGGGGATAAATCCCTGTAAAAGCAGCTGCACAATGGTTACAAAGGAAGCAACAACTACGATATAAGCAGGCATACGCACTTTATCCGGGATAATATTCCTCAAAAGTGAAATAAACAGGTTAGACATAGCCAGGACCACTGTAGTGGTAAGTCCCATGCCAATACCGTTTATGGCTGCTGTCGTTACAGCCAGAGTCGGACACATACCCAAAACCAGCACAAAGGTGGGATTTTCCTTAATGATACCGTTATATAAACGTTCCACAGGTGTATTTGCTTTCATCTTATTCTCCCTCCTTTACATAATTGAAGGCACACAGACCGGCGTTTACACCGCCAGTAATGGCGTTTGAGGTAATAGTCGCACCGCTGATAGCGTTGATCTCGTTGTCTGCAGAAGCCCCTGTTTTGGTTACTGTGAAGGAGTCCACATTTTTATTACTGAACTGCCCCTTAAAGGATTCATCTGTAGCATTCATTCCAAGACCAGCGGTCTCATTAATGGTCAGGATAGAAATCCCATTTAAAGTTCCATCAAGCTGTACGCCCATGGAGAAAGAAATATCTCCGCCATAACCTTCAGAAGTAGTCATGTTCAGGGCATAGCCGATGGTTTCTCCTGAAGCATCTTTTGCCTCCATGACCTCATTCACTGTCTGGGCTGTAAAGCCGTTGTCTGCAAGGTACTGGGCAATATCTGCATCTCCTGCTTCCACACAGACCTCAAAGGAATCTGCATCTTCAAATACCGCCTGATATGCTTCCTGTTTAGCCATCTCTTCCTGCTGGGCAATAGGTTCTTTTGTAACCTGATAAACCAGTCCCAGAAGACCGCCGGATACTAAAGTGATCAGGGTAAGTATGATCGTATCTTTTATGATTGTATTTTTCATGCTTTCTTACCTCCTTTTCCGAAGGCTGCCGGCATGGTAAAACGCTCAATAAGCGGAACCAGCAGGTTGCAGAAGATGATCGCATAAGAAACGCCTTCCGCAGATCCTCCGAAGATACGGAAAAGACCTGTAAAAATTCCTAAGCAGATACCGTATACGATCCGTCCCTTGCTTGTAATAGGAGATGTAACATAATCTGTCGCCATAAACCATGCTCCCAGCATCAGCCCGCCGCCGCAGAGCTGGCAAAGCAGATAATAGAAGTCCAGTCCATGTCCCCCAAAGATCAGAGCAAATACGCTGAATGTAAGGATATAGGCAACGGGGATCCTGAAATCGATGATTCCTCGGATCAGAAGGATCGCTGCGCCGATCAGAATAGCCAGAGCCGATGTTTCACCGATAGTACCCTGAACATTACCGATAAAAAGGCTTAACAGGTCTACTGTCTCTCCGGACTTCATAGCTGCCAGAGGAGTAGCTCCTGATACAGTATCTACAATGTTTCCCCAGGCGCCGCCGGGTACGGTAAAATCTGTCATTCTCCCTGTAAAAGAGATCAGCAGGAAACATCTGGCCGCCAGAGCCGGGTTCATAAAGTTTTGTCCCAGGCCGCCGAAAAGCTGTTTTACTACTAAAATAGCAAAAATACCGCCGATCACAGCGATCCACCAGGGAGCCTTTGGAGGAAGGTTCAGCGCCAGCAGAAGTCCTGTGACTACTGCGCTGTAATCCTTCACCGTAAGTTTTTTATGTACGATCTTTTCATAAGCCGCTTCTGTCGCCACACAGGCTGCTATAGTCACCAGGATAAGCAGAAGGGCGTGGGGGCCGAAATTATAAATTCCGAATAATGTAGCAGGCAGTAATGCGATAATAACCGTAAGCATGATACTGCTGGTGTCCACCTTCGACCTTACATGAGGGGAAGATGATACATGTAATAATTCACTCATGACTTTCTCCTCCTATTTCGGTTTTCTGCGGTTTGCCATAACTATTTTTCTCATGGACCGCATGGACTGGGTCAGTGGCCGTTTCGCGGGACAGACAAAGCTGCAGCATCCGCACTCTACACATTCCATTCCGTGATGTTTCTCGAACAGTTCTGCCTGTCCGTGTTCCGAATAGGTAGCCAGTCTTGCAGGTACCAGCCTTGCAGGGCAGGCATTTACACATCTGCCGCAGTTAATGCAGGCTGTAGGCTCTTTCTCAGAAATATCATCCTCCGTCATACACAGCATAGCGGAAGATGTCTTTACAACAGGCACATGATAATCAAACATAGCAAAGCCCATCATGGGACCGCCGGAAATGATCTTCTTGGCAGGCTGTTTAAAACCTCCGGCAGCCTCCAGCAGATCTGCAAAGGAAGTTCCCGTTTTCACCTTGAAGTTGCAGGGATCGGCCACCGCCTCGCCAGTTACCGTTACGATCCGGTCCATGACCGGTTCTCCTGCCATAACCGCCCGGTACACAGCACATACTGTATCAATATTATCTACCACACAGCCGGCGTCTGCGGGAAGCATGGAAGAATTGATCTCCCTGCCGCTGACCGCATAGATCAAACAGCGCTCAGCGCCCTGGGGATATTTGGTCTTCAGGGTCCGAACTTCGATCTTCGGCTCATTTTTTACCATCTCTGATAATTTTGCGATACAATCCGGCTTGTTATCTTCAATACAGATATAACCCTTTGCATTGTCGAAAAGTTTCAGAATGCATTTTAAGCCCCCGATGATCCATTCCGGCTGCTCCAGCATCCTTCTATAATCAGAAGTCAGATAAGGCTCGCATTCTGCGCCGTTTACCAGAACATATTCGATCTTTTCCGGCTCCTTGGGAGCCAGTTTTACATGAGTCGGGAAACCTGCGCCTCCCATTCCCACTACGCCGCCTTCCTTGATCCGCTCCAGGATTTCTTCCTTGGACAGCGCCTCCAGAGAATCTGCTTTCTGAAACGCAACCGTTTCATACTTTTCGTCATTTTCCACCACGATGGCATCCACCATGGATCCTACATTATTTCTGACTTTTTTAATCTCTTTCACTGTTCCTGACACGGAAGCGTGAATATTTGCAGAAACAAATCCCCCCATTTCTGCAATCTTCTGACCTGCCAGAACATGATCACCTTTTGCCACGATCGGTTTCGCCGGAGCACCGATATGCTGTGACAGAGGATATACCAGTTCTTTCCCGGGAAGCAGTTCCCGGACAGGCTTTTCCTTGGACAGCTCTTTTCCATCATAGGGATGGACGCCGCCTCGAAAGGTTAAAAACGCCATATGTTAGTCCCTCCTTTATCTATGTATAATCGGACATGAGCCGATTATCGTCTGTCTGGTCCATTTATCCTGATGTTTTTCCACGTAACATTTCAATCCATTTCCAGATTTGGATAGGCGCGGACCCTGCGCCTTCACTGTGTTGTGTAAGGAGAAAAAGGCTGCAGCAATTTGAAATGTAAAATAGAAAAAGCTCCTCACAACAATGAGGAGGCCAGGGATCAGATGGATAGCCACAGCTTCTGTCAGATCATACAGAAGGGGCCGTTTGCAAAACTTCTGTGCACAAGCTTTTCTTCACCTGACCCATTGCTTTATGATATAATAAAGTAATATTCCTGCTATTTTTAAAATCTGTATTTTCTCCTTTCTATATAATATAGCATCTCTTTGGAGAAATCACTAGAAAAATTTAGGAATTTTTCGTACTATTTTAAATACAATCGGAAAGGATTTTGTTAAAATGATAACAACTAAAGAAATTCTCTGTCAGGAAAAGATCAACATAGACAAAGGCTTCTTTTCCCAGGAAACGCACCTGGAAGACGTACTCTTTTTCGATATTGAAACAACCGGCCTGAGCCCCGGAAACAGCCGGGTATTTCTCATCGGGATCATAAAAAAAGACAGGGACGATCCTTTTCCTGTTCTCCTTCAGTTTCTGGCAGAAGATAACACAGAAAATGAGGAGATAGCTTTGTTAAAGGCATTCTCCGCTTTTGCGCAAAAGAAAAAATATCTTGTACACTTTAACGGAATCTCTTTTGATGTTCCTTATCTGAGTCATCGCTGCCGCTATCTGGGACTGGAACAGTCTTTTTCCTCTCTTTGTCAGATAGATCTTTACAGAGAACTCACAAGATTTCCCGGTTTCTTCTCTCAGATGCCAGATCATAAACAAAAATCTTATGAAAATCTGATGGGCTACCCCAGAACAGACCAGCTTTCGGGAAAAGAAATGATAAATTTTTATCAAATTTATGTAAAATATAATGACATAAAAATACAGAACATGCTCTTTCTCCACAACCGCGACGACTTAAAGGGCATGCTTTCTCTCCTGCCCCTGGGATATCTGAAAAACATGTTTTCCGGCTCTTTTTCTGTCCGGGAAGTCCGGGAGATCCAGGAGTCTGCGCTGGAGGGATATCAGAAAAGAGAACTGCTCTTTTTCCTGGAATTTCCTTTTTCTATTCCTGTCCGTCTCACCGGGGTTACTGATCTTTGTCGTATATCTGTGGAGAATTCCGTCGGAAAAATAAAAATGCCTCTCTATGAAGGCACTTTAAAATATTTCTATCCGGATTATCAGAATTATTACTTTCTTCCTTATGAAGATGAGGCGATTCATAAAAGTGTAGCCATCTATACAGACCCTTCCAGACGAAGAAAAGCGAAGGCTTCTGACTGCTATAAAAAATACAGCGGTACCTTTGTATCCGCTCCGGGAAATCTCTCCATACCTGTCCTGAAAGAAAGCTACAAAAGTCCCGCCTCATACGCCCTCTGGCCCTTCCGGGATATGTCTTCTGGATTTCTGCGGAAATATCTTCTGGAAATATTAAAATACAGCCGTCCGGTTTAAGCCGGCTTCATTCTTCAGATTCTTAACGCACTGTAAAAAGGATTTCCGCACCGTCACTGAAAAAAGGAGAACAGCCGCCGCTGTTCTCCTTTTTTATCACTGAAATCATGGTTTAGAAATGCCAGGCCAAATCCGGCCCTCTATTCCTTACAGACCTGTTATTATTCCTCTGCTGTCTCTTCTTCTGCTTCCTGAACAGGCTGAGCAGCTTCATCTTTCGCAGGTTCCAGCACTTTCATGCTCAAGCTGATCTTTTTCTCTTCTTCATTGAAGTCTACAACTTTAGCAGTTACTTCCTGACCTACCTTCAGCACATCAGACGGTTTATCTACATGAGCTCTTGAAATCTGAGATACATGCAGAAGTGCGTCTACTCCAGGCTCCAGTTCGATGAAAGCACCGAAGTCTGTCATACGGGCGATCTTTCCCTCTACGATATTGCCTACTGCATATTTCTCTGCTGCATGAAGCCATGGATTCTGCTCTGGGAATTTCAGGCTCAGAGCGATCTTATCTCCATTGATATCCTTGATCAGAACAGTCAGTTTTTCTCCTGCTTTGAATACTTTCTTAGGATTCTCTACTCTTCCCCAGGACATTTCAGAGATATGAAGGAGTCCGTCTGCTCCGCCCAGATCGATGAAAGCGCCGAAATCTGTCACATTCTTTACAGTTCCTTCTACCACATCTCCCGGTTTGATCCTCTCGAAGAGTTCTTTCTTCATCTCTTCTTTCTTGGCAACCAGAAGCTGCTTTCTGTCACCGATCACTCTTCTTCTTCTGGGATTAAATTCTGTGATCACAAATTCGATTTCCTGATCCTGATATTTTGTCAGGTCTCTTTCATAAGTATCAGATACAAGGCTTGCAGGAATGAAGACTCTGGCTTCATCGATAACAACGCTTAAGCCGCCCTCTAATACCTGAGTAACCTTTGCTTTCAGCACTTCTTTATTCTCAAATGCTTCTTCCAGTCTCTTATTGCCCTTATCGGCAGCCAGTCTCTTGGAAGACAGCAGAACCTGTCCGTCCCCGTCATTGAGTTTGAGCACTTTGGCTTCCATGGTATCTCCCGGATGAACTACAGTTCTCAGATCCAGATTCTGGTCATTGGAATATTCGCTTCTGGTGATAATGCCGTCTGCTTTATAATCAATGTTCAAGATGATCTGATCTTCTTTCACATCAATAACTGTGCCTTCGACTACTTCTCCATTCCTTATAGTTTTAAATGTCTCGTCCAGCATCTGTTCAAAACTTAATTCTGACATGTTTTGAAACCTCCTCAATTATTTTATTTGGGGTTGACGCCCCTGCTGTAATACCTATACATTGAACGGAACGAAAACGTTCAGGATCCAAATCAGCAAGTGTCTGTATATAGTAAGTATTTCTACATTCCTTTTTACATATTTCATAAAGCTTCTGGGTATTTGAGCTATGCCTGCCCCCAACGACAATCATGGCGTCTACCTGTTTTGCGATCTCCTCCGCCTCCGTTTGTCTGTCCTGCGTGGCATTGCAAATCGTATTTAAAACAAGTCTATCATACCTCTTTTCGTTCAAAATTTCAACTATTTCTTGAAAATTATTGTAATTAAATGTCGTTTGAGACACAATACAAACTTTTTCGTGGTCTTCCGACAGAAAGGCCCTTGCTTCTTCCTTTGTACGGATCACAGTAGACGGCCCATGGCACCATCCCCGGATCCCTGCCACCTCCGGATGATCCGGATTTCCAATGATCACGATATGACGCCCTTCTTTACTCTCTCTCTCCACGATCCTGTGGATCTTCAGCACAAAAGGACAGGTAACATCCACATAGTCCAGCTTCTTCTCTTTTAGAAGATCATAGATACGCTCCGATACCCCGTGAGATCGGATGATCACAGTTCCCTCTTTCAGATTTCTAAGGTCTTCCTCTGTTTCCAGTACCCGGACTCCCCGCTTTTCCAGATCTGAGACTACCTCTTCATTGTGGATAATGGGACCATAGGTATATACCGGGCCTTTTTTGGCATCCGCCACTTCATAGGCTTTTTCCACTGCTCTTTTTACGCCGAAGCAGAAGCCGGCGGTCTTTGCAACCTTTACTTCCATTCTCCTACTTTCCTTCCCTGGTTTTTTCTCTGTAAAGGTGGAGGATCTCCTCCTTTACCTCCTGGATGTTCATTTCCGAGGAATCTACAAGAACCGCATCCTCCGCCTGACGCAGAGGGGATATCTCCCTCTCCATGTCCCTTTTGTCTCTCTGGCAGATATCCTCTTGGATCTCCTCCAGGCTGCAGGGGATTCCTTTTTCTTCAAGCTCTTTGCATCTTCTTAAAGCCCGTGTTGCGACACTTGCGGTAAGGTAGATCTTAACGTCCGCATTTGGAAGGACACAGGTTCCGATATCTCTGCCGTCCATGACCACATTTGCCCTGGCGGCCAGGTTTCTCTGAAGCTCTACCAGTTTTTCTCTTATCACAGGATTTCCGGAGCTTACAGAGGCCATATTTCCCACTTCTTCTTTTCTGAGATAAGGGGTTACGTTTTCTCCGTTCAGGATCACCTGCTGGGCTCCATCCTCATATACGATAGAAATATCCGCCTGACGGCAGGCCTCTTCCATTTTCTCTTTCTCCTCGGGAGAAATCCCCTGACGGATCAGATACAGGGCCATGGCTCTGTACATGGCTCCCGTATCCACATAAATAAATTCCAGTTCTTTCGCTACCGCCTTGGCTATAGTGCTTTTTCCGGCTCCTGCCGGTCCGTCGATTGCAATATTTACTGCCATATCTCTTACTCCTTTTTTCTTATAGATTCCTATCCTAAACTTCCTTACCCCCGGCATAGTCCCGGATGATCTCATCCAGATCCGCCTCCTCCAGAGAAGCTGCCCGGCGGTAATATGGTTCAAAATCACAGTACTGGGTTATCTGATTAGTCACCAGAAGGCAGCGTATTCCCGCCCGGTTTGCACTGATCAGACCATTTCCCGAGTCCTCCACTGCGAGACATTCCTCAGGCGTTACCCCCAGCAGTTCTGCTGCCTTTAAGAAGAGATCCGGCGCCGGCTTAACGTTCCTGCAGATATCTGCTGTGGAAAGGGCATCAAAATATTCCAGCAGCCCCAGTCTCTTCAGGTGTGACACCGGTTTTTTCTCTGTTGCAGAGGTAGCAATTCCCAGTTTCAATCCACGCTCTTTTGCTTTTTCTATAAATCCTTCTACTCCCCTCATAGGCGGCAGCGTACTGCTGCGTCGAAGGAATTCCTGGGCAGCCGAAGCCTCAAAGGCCTCGCCGTTTATCTCCGGGCTTACCTTTTCCCTTAAAAACCTGAAAAACTCCTGATTATCAGATCCTACGCACACCAGATAGTCCCGGATATCCAGGTCATACTGATAGCTGGATCTCAGCCAGTCCCGGTAAATCTCAAACCACTGTGTTTCCGTGTCAACGATCACGCCGTCAAAATCAAATATCACTGCTTTCAGCATAATTCCTCCCTGGCCGCCGCCTTCGCCGTAGACCAGGCGATCTGCAGATTAAATCCTCCGGTAACTGCATCCAGATCCAGCACTTCACCGATGAAATAAAGGTGTTTCACCTTTTTGGATTCCATAGTCCCCGGATCGATCTCTTTTACCTTAACCCCTCCCTGGGTAATGATAGCTTCCCTGAAATCCCTCAGTCCTGTGATCGTAAAAGGAAAATTTTTCACTTTATCAAGAAAAGCCATCCGCTCCTCTCTGGTGATCTCATGGACTTTCTTTTCCGGAAGGATCCCGCCCAGTTCCAGCATTACCGGATAAAGCTTTGCAGGAAACCAGCCGGTGATCACATTTTTAAACTGCCGGTTCCTTCCTTCTTCAAACTCCCGCAAAAGCCGCCGGTCAAGCTGTTCCACAGTCAGGGCCGGTTTTAGATCCAGAAAGCCCTGGAGAGATCCTTTCTCCAGATGTTTTCCGATATAGGAACTGGCAGTCAGCACCAGAGGTCCGGACATGCCAAAGTGGGTAAACAGAAGCTCTCCGAAATTTTTGTACAGAACCTTTTTCCCATTCTTTACAGTCAGTTCCACATTTTTCAGCGAAAGTCCCTGCATACGGGTAATGTACTCTTCCTTGGTTTCCACAGGAACCAGGGCCGGACGGATATCCGTCACCAGATGCCCTGTCTCTTTTGCAAAGCGATAACCATCCCCTGTAGAGCCGGTAGCCTGATAGGAATACCCTCCCGTAGCTACAATAACCCTGTCTGCCTGGATCTCCGCCCCATTTTCAAGCAGGATCCCTCTTACTCTTTTTTCGCCCTCCGGCCTTTCCTCTGTCAGGATTTCCCGGACCTGACTTTTTAAATGGATCTTCACATCCAGCTGCTTCAGTTTTTTTTCTAAAACCCCTATTACATCTGAAGAATGATCCGATACAGGGAAGATCCGTCCTCCCCGCTCTTCTTTCACCTTCAGTCCCAGGCCTTCAAAAAAACGGATGGCATCCTGATTGGTGAAGCCATAAAAGGCGCTGTAAAGGAATTTGGGATTTGTGACTACAGACTGAAAAAAGATCTCTTCATCACAGGAATTGGTCAGATTGCACCTGCCTTTTCCTGTGATAAACAATTTCTTCCCCAGCTTTTCATTTTTTTCAAAGATATGGACCTTATGTCCCTGTTCCCCCAAAAAAACCCCGGCGGCCATACCTGCCGCGCCGCCTCCTATGATCACTATCTTTTCCATATACCACTCCTATAATTCCGATTCCCGCAAACTTCCTTCTTCATACCTCTACCGTTCTGACTGATTGGGATCCAAAAGCTGGATCTCATCGCTGTCTGCAGGATCGATCTCATCATTATTGTACACCTGATATTCATCCCATATTTTCTCCAGAGATTCCAATCTTTCCACTACTTCTTTCTGCTTTCTCATACTGAGCGCCACCACCAGGGCATTGATCACACTTAGAGGCGCTACCAGAGAATCCACGATAGAAGCCATATCACTTCTGGCGATAAGGTTGCAGGAGGAGTACAGATTCATGGGAGAATGTATACTGTCAGTCAGGGTGATCACCTTCGCCTTCCGGTTATTGGCAAATTCCAGAGCCTTTAAAGTGCGCATAGAATATCTTGGAAAACTGATCCCTACGATCACATCCTCCTCTCCGATATGGATCATCTGTTCGAAGATCTCACTGGAACCGCTGGTAGTAAGCAGCCTTACATTATCAAAGATCAGGTTCAGATAAAAACTCATAAAACTTGCCAGAGGCGCGCAGCTTCTGATCCCTACCACATAAATATTTCTGGCGGAAAGAAGGAGCTCTATGGCAAGTTCAAAAGCCTGATGATCGATCCCCTCCAGAGTCAGCTTGATCTTGTCGATATCTGAGTGGAGTACCGTATCCAGTATTTCTGACTGCGGCACCTTCCCATAGGTCACCTCCATCCGCTGTATGGAATTCAGCTTATTTCTCACCAGTTCTTCCAGTACCTTCTGAAATTCCGGATAGCCCTTATATCCCAGATGAATGGCAAAACGTACTACTGTAGACTCACTGACTCCCACAGTCTCCCCCAGTTTTGCCGCGGTGAGAAAAGCCGCCTTATCATAATTCTCCAGGATATAGGAAGCCAGTTTTTTCTGGCCTTTGCTGAAACTGTGATATTGATGATTGATCCTGCCAAGCAGATGTTCCGTAGTATTCATGTCATGTGCCCCTTCTTTTTTTCTTCACATGCTTCCTATCATAACACACTTTTTCTCAGAAAGCAAAAGAAGCTGCCCTTCTGGACCGGCCAAAATACCAGGGCCGGTCCTGCAAAAGGGCAGCTTATCCTTCTTTATAGATTTTATACGGGATATACTCCGTTATCTGTATCGGCTTCCTTAGGATCCACCTTAGTCTGCTGGGCTTCTCTGTATTTGAAGAACTCTGTTGCAACCTGAGGGAACAGAGCATAGGTCAGTACGTCCTCTTCCTGCTCAGACCACTGAGCCATCTCTCCTCTTAAAGTATCCAGTTCAGGCTCCAGAAGATCTGCCGGACGGCAGGTGATCACTTCCGCGTCACCGATACACTTCTTCTGTACTTCCGGATTGAAAGGCTTCACGGTAGCGCCGTATTTACCGCTTAAAACATCCTTTGTCTCCTTAGTTACCATCTTATAACGCTCGCCCATCAGTACATTGAATACCGCCTGGGTACCAACGATCTGAGAAGACGGTGTAACAAGAGGCGGTTCGCCAAGATCTTTACGTACTCTCGGAACCTCTTCGAGAACTTCGTAATATTTGTCTTCTGCATGCTGTTCTTTCAGCTGTGAAGTCAGATTAGAAAGCATACCGCCTGGTACCTGATAAAGCAGAGTCTTGATGTTTACTCCCAGGTTCTTCGGATTGAGCAGGCCGGAATCCAGCGCATCATCCCGGATCGGACGGAAGTAATCTGCAATCTCTGCCAGCAGTTTCTGGTCAAAACCGGTGTCATATGGAGTTCCCTTGAAGGTTTCTACCATAACCTCTGTAGCCGGCTGGGAAGTACCCAGAGCAAACGGAGACATAGCAGTATCGATCACATCTACTCCTGCCTCTACAGCTTTCAGATAAGTCATGGAAGCTACGCCGGAAGTATAGTGTGAGTGAAGCTGGATAGGAATATCCACAGCTTCCTTCAGAGCTGTTACCAGTTCAGTGGCGGTATATGGAAGGAGCAGACCGGCCATATCCTTGATACAGATGGAATTTGCTCCCATATCTTCGATCCTCTTTGCCAGATCCACCCAGTAATCCAGGGTATAAGCTTCGCCTAAAGTATAAGACATGGCCACCTGGGCATGTCCCTTTTCTTTGTTGGCGGCTTTTACTGCTGTCTGCAGGTTTCTAAGGTCATTCATACAGTCAAAGATACGAATGATATCAATTCCGTTGGCAATGGATTTCTGTACAAAATATTCTACCACGTCATCTGCATAAGGACGGTATCCTAAAATATTCTGTCCTCTGAACAGCATCTGAAGTTTTGTGTTCTTAAATCCATCGCGGAATTTACGAAGTCTTTCCCATGGGTCTTCTTTCAGGAAACGCAGGGAAGCGTCAAAAGTCGCGCCGCCCCAGCACTCCACAGAATGATAGCCCACTTTATCCAGTTTATCTACGATTGGCAGCATCTGCTCTGTTGTCATTCTTGTGGCGATCAGAGACTGATGAGCGTCACGCAGGATCGTCTCAGTAATTTTAATAGGTTTTTTTGCTACTTCTGCCATCTTTTTTTCCTCCATCTAAATTCTTCTAATCCCTTACACACCGAAGATCGCCATAAAGGTTCCCGCAGCTACGGCTGTACCGATAACTCCGGCAACGTTTGGTCCCATGGCGTGCATCAGCAGGAAGTTGGTAGGATCCGCTTCCGCTCCCACTTTCTGGGATACACGGGCTGCCATAGGCACGGCAGATACACCGGCGGAACCGATCAGCGGATTGATCTTGCCGTGGGACAGCTTGCACATCAGCTTGCCCAGGAGCACGCCTCCTGCAGTACCGAAGGCGAAAGCCACCAGACCTAGGACAACGATCTTGAGAGTATCCATCTTCAGGAAAGCCTCTGCGCTTGTAGAAGCGCCTACAGAAGTTCCCAGAAGGATTACAACGATATACATAAGAGCATTGGAAGCTGTCTCTGTCAGCTGTTTCACCACACCTGACTCACGGAACAGGTTTCCAAGCATCAGCATACCAACCAGAGGAGCGGTAGTAGGCAGGATCAGACATACTACTACAGTGATAACGATAGGGAACAGGATCTTTTCCAGTTTGGAAACCGGACGGAGCTGTTCCATCTTGATCTTTCTCTCTTCCTCTGTTGTGAGAAGTTTCATAATTGGCGGCTGGATGATGGGAACCAGAGACATATAGGAATATGCCGCCACGGCAATAGCGCCCATAAGTCCGGACTGGCCCAGTTTTCCTGCCAGGAAAATAGAAGTAGGTCCGTCGGCTCCTCCGATAATGGAGATGGCCGCTGCGGCCTTTCCGTTGAATCCCATAAAGATCGCCAGGAAATATGCTACATAAATACCTAACTGTGCTGCAGCACCCATGAGGAAACTCTTGGGATTTGCGATCAGGGGACCAAAGTCTGTCATAGCTCCTACTCCCAGGAAGATCAGAGAAGGCAGAACGCTCCACTCATCCAGGATATAGAATACGTGCAGAAGTCCCGGTGTTCCGTTTGAAGCCTCTTCCGCCGCGATCATGATATCCGGATAAATATTTACCAAAAGCATACCGAATGCGATGGGTACCAGCAAAAGGGGCTCAAAGCCCATTTTAATGGCGAGGAACAGGAACACAAACGCCACTAAAATCATAATCAGATTTCCAAATGTCAAATTCATAAAAGCGGTCTGGCCGATAAGATTTGACACCACATCTGCAATGCTTGTCATGTTTTTACCTCCCGTATTTTTTCTTTGACTTTAACACAGTCTGCGCAGTTTTAGTTCATGGTAGCAAGGATATCGCCGTTTTCCACAGCATCACCTACTGCCACGTCAATGCTTGCCACTGTGCCGTCCTGAGGTGCCACAACGGGGATTTCCATCTTCATGGCTTCCAGAACAACGATAGGATCTCCTGGTTTTACAGTCTGTCCTACATTTGCCTCGATCTTGCATACCTTTCCTGGTACAGAAGCTTTTACTTCAATGGAACCTGCCGGTGCCGCTGCTGCCGGCGCCGCCGGAGCTGGTGCAGCCTTTGGTGCTGCTTTGGGAGCGGCTTTTGGAGCTGCCGCAGGCGCTGCTCCATTACCTGCGCCTTCTTCTACTGTTACATCATACGCAACGCCGTTTACAGTGATTGTATAAGATTTCATATTCTTTTCCTCCTATGACTTTCAGCTAACGCCAATTATTTTTCTTTGATTTTCTAATAGAACGGACTACAAAACTGTCCGGTGAAGTATTTTCAGAAGCTGCAATGGCTGCCGCGATAACAGCCACCAGTTCCAGATCATCTGTTTTCTCTTCTTCAGGTGCCGCTGCAGGCGCCGGGGTCGGCTGCACTGTTTCCACAGCTCCCTGGGGTTCTTCGGGCTGCTGCTTTTTAAATTTCTTACCAACAGCATCTACCCATCCGGGTACAAATTTCAAAGCATCAATAACATAGCACAGGAAGAACAGAATAATAAATACTGTGCCTAAACCTACAACTGTGTTCAGCACCGCGGACTGCATTTTTTCACCCATGGTATACTGAGGGCTGAATCCGATACTGTCTGCGTTCAGCTTGCTGTCGTAAACCATTTCCACATCAGCGGTGCCGTTTTCAAATTCTGCTTCCAGATCTACTACATAGTTGCTTCCGTCTTTCTTAACTGCTTCCTGAGGATCTACGTCTTCAAATCCGATATAGGCTCCTAATTCTTCTGAAGAATCCATCCAGGCCTGAAAAGCGCTCTTGGTAAAATCGTCCATATTGGGATTCTCTTCCATGGCCTGCTCCATGGTGGCGCTGTCATAAGCGACCAGTGTCTCCATGGTGGATGTAGTGGTGTTGTACAGGTTATTCATAACTGTCTCATTGATCTCTTCCTGAGATCCCATACAGCCTGTCATAGAAAGGGTCAGAATACCTAAGGATACGAGTCCTCCTAATTTTTTTCCTATCTGCTTCATATGCTTCACCTCGCTTAAACCGTGCCGTGTTTTTTGTCAGGACGATTTTCTCTCTTTGTGAATAACATTTCAAAAGCACCGATGACATATCTTCTGGTATCCAGAGGCTCAATGATAGTGTCTACATAGCCTCTCTTTGCTGCAGAAAGAGCGCTGGACTGGAGCATGGCATATTCTGCCGCTTTCTCATTGATCGTCTGTACGTCTGATCCGGCGTACATGATCTTGGCTGCCAGTTTAGCGTCCATCATGCCGATCTGAGCAGAAGGCCATGCGTATACCATATCCGCTCCGGTAGACTTGCTGTTCATAGTCAGATAAGCGCTTCCGAAAGCTTCTCCGATCACTACGTTTACTTTCGGAACTGTAGCGCTGATAAACGCATTTGTAAGCTCTGCCGCATTTCTTGCCATATTTGCCTCAGAGCATTTGGTCGCCTTATATCCCTTTACGTTAGTAAGGGTCAGTACAGGGATCTCAAAAGCATCGCAGAATTTTACAAATTCTGCCGCTTTCTTGCAGCCTCTTGCGGATAATACATTGTCAAAGGAATCTGTTTTTTCTCCTTCTTCATTGTAGATCTCGCTTCTGTTTGCCACACATCCTACTGTAGCTCCGTTTAAACGGATAAAACCGGTTACCATATCTTTTGCGTACTCTGCTTTTACCTCAAAGAATTCATTGTTGTCTGCGATCTGTGACAGAGTGATGGATGTATCTCCCACACAGTTTTCCAGTTCCGGGCATACCCGGTTCAGGTCATCTGTGCATTCTGTATATGCAGAGTTGTCTTCATAATTGGATGGCAGCATAGCTACCAGCTGTCTCATCTGGGCCAGGATCTCCTCCTCACTGCCAAGGACGTCAACAAGACCTGCGTTCTGGCTCTGATACTGGGCGCTGGAAGTGTCACATTTGGAACCGTCATTTCCTTCCAGGGCATTTGGAGAATTCACAAATAATCTTGCCTTATCCTTCTCCATAAAAGTAAAATCTGTCAAAGCAGGAACTACTGCCAGTCCGCCCCCGCAGTTTCCGAAAATACCGGTGATCTGAGGGATCACTCCTGAAGCCATTACCTGTTTTGTGTAGATCTCGCCGAATGCATTTAAAGCATCTGTAGCCTCCTGAAGCCTGAAGCCTGCACAGTCGATCAGTCCGATCACAGGAGCTCCTGTCTTCATGGCCAGATCATACAGATGTACGATCTTCTTTGCATGCATCTCGCCGATAGATCCGTTCAATACAGACGCATCCTGGCTGTAAACATATACCAGGCTTCCCTCAATGACGCCATATCCGGTAATAACACCATCTGCCGGCGTTTCTTTTTCAGATAAGTTGAAATCTGTATTTCTTGCTGTTACACAGCCGCCAATTTCAACAAAACTGTTCTCATCAAGCAAAGAATAGATTCTTTTGCCTGCTAAGCTCTGTGCTGTACTACTCATTTATCAGCCCTCCGTTTTTTAATATTTTGGTCATTTAAAGCATTACATAAATAAAACCAATGTGCGTATTAATTTTACCCTTTTTTAAGATTTTTTTCAATAGGCTGTGATAATATTTTAACATCTCATCTTTCTTTTTTCAGCGCTTTTTTCATGTTTTCCACATATTCTCTTACATAAGGGACAGACTTTTCTCCATACTCCTCCACAATTTTCACAATCCTGCTCCCCACTATCACACCGTCGGAAACCGCTGCCATCTGCTGCGCCTGCTCGGGTGTGGAAATACCGAATCCCACTGCGCAGGGAACTTTTGTCACCTGGCGGACTTTGTCCACCATACCTTGAATGTCTGTGGAAATTTCTTTCCGCATTCCCGTTACACCCAGTGAAGACACACAGTAGATATATCCTTCCGCTTCCTTTGCGATAGCCGTGATCCGTTCATGAGAAGTAGGGGCGATCAGAGATATAATCTCTATCCCATATTTTGCACATACTTCCCGGAGTTCCCCTTTTTCTTCAAAAGGCATATCCGGCACGATCACGCCCTGGATCCCGCATTCCCTGCACCGCTCCATAAAACGTTCCTTTCCATAGGTAAAGATCGGATTTAAATAAGTGAGAAAAACCATAGGAACCTGTACCTTTTCTCTCGCCTTTTTCACCGTTTCAAAAAGCCTGTCTGTCGTGCAGCCTGCCGCCAGGGCCCGCTCATTTGCCGCCTGGATCACAGGACCTTCTGCAATAGGATCTGAAAAAGGGATCCCGATCTCAATGATATCTGCTCCCGCTTCTTCCATGGCGTATAAAAGCTGTTCTGTGATCTCCAGGGAAGGATCCCCTCCTGTGATAAACGGAATAAATGCTTTGGTATCTTTAAATGCTTCTGAAATCTTACTCATAAATCTCCACTCCTCTGTATCTTGCGATCGCCGCTACATCTTTATCTCCTCTTCCTGAGAGGTTTACTACTATGATCTGATCCTTTCCCATCTTCGGCGCCAGCTTTCTGGCATAGGCCACTGCGTGGGCGCTTTCTATAGCCGGTATGATCCCTTCTGTCCTGGACAGATACTCGAAAGCTTCCACTGCTTCCCGGTCGGTTATGGGCACATACTCAGCTCTTCCGATCTCTGCCAGATGGGCGTGTTCCGGACCGATACCGGGATAATCCAGGCCGGCGGATATAGAATATACCGGAGCGATCTGGCCGTATTCATCCTGGCAGAAAACCGATTTCATCCCGTGAAAGATTCCTGTGGTCCCGCGGCTTAAAGTGGCTGCATGTTTCTCCGTATCAATCCCCAGACCTCCCGCCTCACAGCCGATCAGGCGGACCTGCTCATCGGGAATAAATTCATAAAAAGCTCCCATAGCGTTGCTGCCTCCTCCCACACAGGCGATCACCGCGTCAGGAAGACGTCCTTCTTTCTCCATAAGCTGTTCCCGGATCTCTTTCCCGATCACCTTCTGGAAATCCCGGACCATCATAGGGAAAGGATGGGGGCCCATAACAGATCCCAGGACATAAAGGGTATCTTCCATTCTCCTGGTCCATTCCCGCATAGTTTCGTTCACCGCGTCTTTTAAGGTCCCTGTTCCGCTGGAAACTCCATGGACCTTTGCCCCCAGCAGCTCCATGCGGTAAACATTTAAGGCCTGTCTGTCCATATCTTCTTTTCCCATGTAGATATCACATTCCATATCCATAAGGGCTGCCGCTGTAGCCGCCGCCACTCCGTGCTGGCCGGCGCCTGTCTCCGCAATGATCCTGGTCTTGCCCATTTTCTTTGCCAGCAGTGCCTGGCCCAGTACATTGTTGATCTTGTGGGAACCGGTATGGTTGAGATCTTCTCGTTTCAGATAAATCTTCGCCCCTTTAAGATCCTTCGTCATTTTCTCTGCATAGTAGAGCATAGAATGCCTTCCTGCATAATTTATCAGCAGGTCTTCCAGTTCTTCCTGAAATTCCGGATCCTGGCTGTATCTGGCATAGGCCTCCTCCAGCTCCTGAACTGCGTTCATCAAGGTTTCCGGTATATACTGTCCTCCAAAAATTCCATATCTTCCTTTTCCCATATCCTTATCCTCTCACTTTTTCTATAAATTCTCTGATCCTCTGTTCTGATTTTTTTCCCTGTATCTCCACTCCGCTGCTGACATCCACTCCGAAAGGCCGGCAGGCTTTTATAGCCTGCCCCACATTTTCCGGAGAAAGGCCTCCTGCCAGGAACCAGGCCTTTTTAAGGGACGGAATGATCTCCCAGTCAAAAGTTTTCCCGTTTCCTCCCGGGCTGCCCTTTTGGTAAGCGTCCAAAAGGAGATACTCACAGGGAAGTTTTTCAGCTTCCAGGATCTCTTCCTGACTTCTGGCCGCCACTGCTTTGATCAGAGGCTTATCTGTCCGTGTCCTGAGTTCTTTCATATAAGCGGCGTCTTCATTTCCGTGAAGCTGGATAAGCTGGATCACACCAGTATTTGCCAGAGCGGCCGCCTCTTCCACAGGAGCATTTACAAAAACCCCCGCCGCCTGTATCCCAGGATCAAGAGCTCTGCGAAGCTCTGCGGCATGACCAGGAGTGATCTGCCGTTTCCCCGGCGCAAAGACAAAGCCTGCAAAGTCCGGTTTCCAGCGGTTCACGGCCTGTATATCTTCTATTGTCTTTAATCCGCAGATCTTAACCTTCGTCACCGGTATCTCCTTTCTTCAGCCAGTTCAGCATCTCCTTTTTGTTCTCGCTTTTCATAAGCGCTTCCCCGATGAGCACAGCGTCCACCCCGGCTTCTCTCATCCTGGAAATATCCTCTGGGCTGTGAATACCGCTTTCCGCCACAAAAAGAATTCCTTCCGGTATATATCTTCGCAGCCGCAGACTGTTTTCCACATCTACTGTAAAATTTTTCAGGTTCCGGTTGTTTACCCCGATCACATCAGCTCCCGCCCTGAGAGCCTGACGGATCTCTTCTTCATCATGAGCTTCCGTCAGCGCCGTCATCCCCAGAGCTCTGGTGATCTTCAGATACTCTTTCAGGTTCTCTTCCCCTAGCAGGGTACAGATCAGCAGCACTGCAGAGGCTCCAAGGGTCTTAGCCTCGTAAATCTGATAAGAATCCACTACAAAATCTTTTCTCAGCACCGGAATAGAAACTTCTCCTGCAATTTCTTTCAGATACTGATCCTTTCCCAGGAAAAATTCCGGCTCTGTGAGACAGGAGATTGCAGAAGCTCCTGCCTCTTCATATTCTCTGGCAATTTCCAGATAAGGGAATTTTTCTGCAATGATCCCTTTAGAGGGAGAAGCCTTCTTTACCTCACAGATAAAGGACATATCTTCCTGGGCCAAAGCTCGGTAAAAGGGATAACCGGTGTTTGTCTCCATCGCTTCCGCCTGGGCTTTTATCTTCTCAAAGGGAACTTCCTTTTTTCTCTCTTCCACCCGTTTTCTGGTGGAAGCCGCAATTTTTTCTAATATCATCTTCTATACCTCATATTCTTTCGTAGCTTTGATAAACTCTTCCAGCTTCGCTGCGGCTTTTCCGCTGTCGATGAGCTCTCCCGCCATCTTTACTCCTTCTTCCAGAGTAATGCCGTCAATACCAAGATACAGACTCATACCAGCGTTTAAAAGCACCACATCCCGCTTTGGCCCCCGCTCTCTTCCTTCCAGGATATCTCTGGTGATCCTGGCGTTTTCCTGAGGATCGCCTCCTACAAGGCAGGAAAGATCACACCGCTTCATACCAAACTGTTCCGGAGAAATAGTATAGCTTTTTACTTCTCCAAACCGGATCTCGCACACCAGAGTCTCTCCGGTAAGGGTGATCTCATCCAGACCGTCCGCTCCGCATACGGCCACTCCTCTGGTCACTCCCAGATTCCCCAGGACTTTTGCCAGAGGCTCTACCAGCTTTTTGTCATAGACTCCCAAAAGCTGCATGGTAGCTGCCGCCGGATTGGAAAGAGGTCCCAGAATGTTAAAGACTGTCCGCACTCCCATCTGCTGTCTTACCGGCGCCGCATACTTCATGGAAGAATGATATACCGGCGCAAAAAGGAAACACATGCCTGTACGGTTCAAAATGGTTTCGTTCTGTTCCGGATCCAGGGAAACATTGGCTCCCAGCTTTTCCAGCACGTCTGCGGCTCCGCTTTTACTGGAAACACTCCGGTTTCCATGCTTTGCCACAGGGATCCCTCCTGCCGCCACTACAAAGGCAGAGGTGGTAGAGATGTTAAAGGTTCCCGCTTCGTCTCCTCCTGTCCCTACAATATCGATGACTTCTCTCTGAGGCTGTATCTTGATCCCTTTATCCCGCATAACCTGAGCGAAAGCCGTGATCTCTTCAATGGTCTCCCCCTGCATCCTAAGCGCTGCCAGAAAGGCTCCCATCTGGGCCTGAGTGGCGGTCCCGTCCATCATCTCCTCCATAACGCCTTTCGCCATCTCATAAGACAGGTCTTTTCCTTCCATTAATGTGTGGATCGCTTCTTTTATCATAACTTTTCTTTCCTTTCTTTCAATTTTTATAAAATTTTCCAGTATCTTTATTCCTTTTGGCGTCAGCACCGACTCCGGGTGAAACTGAAGCCCATATACAGGATATTCTTTATGCTCTACCGCCATAACCTGGCCGTCTTCTGTCTGAGCTGTGATCTTCAGGCAGTCCGGAAGGGTATCTCTTTTTACTGCCAGAGAATGATACCGGGCTGCTTCTATGGTACTGCCCAGTCCTGCAAACAGAGAACTATCCGAACTAAGTGTCACCAGACTTTTCTTTCCGTGCATCAGTTCTTTTGCCGGAGCGATCACTGCCCCATAGGCCTGACATATAGCCTGATGTCCCAGACAGATTCCCAGTATAGGGATCTTTCCCTGAAATTTTCTCACCACGTCTATACATATTCCTGCTTCATCGGGATAGCCCGGTCCCGGAGAAAGAAGGATATGGGAAGGATCCCATTTTTCGATTTCTTCCAGAGTCACCTGGTCGTTTCTGACCACCTGGATGTCCGGCCGGATGGTCCCCAGATACTGGACCAGGTTGTAAGTAAAGCTGTCGTAATTGTCAATCACTAAGATCATATTCCTTCCTCCTCTGCCTGAATGATCGCCTGGATCACAGCTGCCGCTTTATTGGCGGATTCTTCGTATTCTTTTTCCGGAACGCTGTCGGCCACGATACCGCCTCCTGCCTGGACGTAAACCTTCTGGTCTTTTCTTACCGCCATGCGTATAGCGATGCAGGTATCCATATTTCCTGTAAAATCCAGATATCCCAGGGCTCCTCCGTAGATCCCCCGTTCCTCTTTCTCCAACTCTTCTATGATCTGGCAGGCCCGGATCTTAGGGGCTCCCGACAAGGTTCCTGCAGGAAGGACCGCTTCAATAGCGTCTAATGCATCTTTGTCTTCCCGGATCATCCCTTCCACCTGGGAACAGATATGCATGATCTTTGAATATTTATGGACTGCCATATACTCTGTTACTTTCACACTTCCGAATCTGCAGATCTTTCCCAGGTCATTTCTTCCCAGATCTACCAGCATGTTATGCTCGGAGAGTTCTTTTTCGTCCTGGAGAAGTTCTTTTTCCAGTTTTCTGTCCTCTTCTTCATTCTTTCCTCTGGGTCTGCTCCCTGCCACTGGAAAAGTGGTTACCTTGCCGTTATGAAGCTTTACCAGAGTCTCCGGTGATGTACTCATCAGTTCCAGCGTCTCTGTATGAAAATACACCATATAGGGGGAAGGATTGGAAGTCCGAAGAAGCCTGTACGGGTTCAGAAGACTGCCTTTCATGGGACTTTGAAACTGCCTGGAGATCACTGCCTGGAAAATATCTCCTCTCCGGATGTGTTGTTTGGTCTTTTCCACTATCTCATAATATTCCTCTCTTCCAGTAGTACACTGGAAATCCATTTTTTCTCTCAGATCTTCCTGTTTTTCCTCAGCCTCTTCCAGAAGTTTTCGGAGCCTGCAGATCTCCTGATCTGCTCTCCGGTAGTTTTCTTCCAGATCATCGGTTTTTATATTCACCAGAAAGAGCAGCCGCTGCTTCAGATGATCATAGGCAATGACCTTATCAAAAAGAAACAGGTCAAAATCCGGAAATTTTTCATTTTTTATATGAAGGACCGGTTCTGCCAGACCAATGACAGAGTAAGAAAAGTATCCTACCAGTCCTCCGGTAAAAGGTGGATAATCAGGAAGCACCGGGGCCTTATACTTTTTCATCAGCTTTCTCACTGCTTCCAGAGGTTTCTCCGTTGTTTCGTGCTCTCCTTCTTCCCCCTGGATCCTTACCTTTCCGTTCTGACAGAAGATCCTCAGCTTGGGATCACAGCCCAGAAAGGAATATCTTCCCCACTTTTCTCCTCCTTCTACACTCTCCAGAAGAAAATACCGGCCGCTTTTTGCCGCCAGCCTTTTCAGAACTGCAATAGGCGTGGTACTGTCTCCTAAGATTTCCCGGCATACAGGAATCACAGAATAGTTTTTTGCCAGTTTCTCAGCTGTTGCATAATCAGGTTTCAGCATTTACATTCCTCCTTAAATTGATGTCTTCGTATGTCGGTAAAGGATTTTCTTTAGGAGTTATTTATCACATCTCAGATAGTCAAAGACCCCGATGCAATCATACGGGGCATCAAACTAGCAGCGATGCAAGCATTGGAGTATTAGACCCTCGCGGCAGTCGCCAAATGGACATGCCAGCATGTCCGCTTGGCTCGTTGCCCGCGGGAATAAAAAAACCCCTGTCCCAACGGAAGCGTCACTGCTTCCATTGGGACAGGGGAATCATCTCCTGCGGTACCACCCAAATTGCCAGTCGTTTTTATTCTATTTGTGAAAGGAATAAAAAAACTCTGACCACTCTTTACATGTACTGACATACACTCCCTGCTGATAACGGATCGGTACACCCGTCAGCGTCTACTCTTTCTTCTGAAATTTCGAGCTGCCCTCACAAGTCCATTCAATAAAAACTCTTGCTGCTCCGATCTCACCGCCCGGAACTCTCTGTGAACAAATATTTTTACCTACTACTCTTGTTCAACGGTTTAAAGTAATAATTTTGTAAAATTATAACATATATTTTTTTCATGTCAAGACTTTTTTCTCTTTTTTCTTTACTCTCCCATAAATCTTCAGACTTCTCTATGCCTTCTTCAAAAAGAAAAATCCCGTCGTCTTTTCTTACCTCCTGGCGGTCTTCTTCCGCCATTAACAGACACATACATACCCAGCTGCTCCTTAAAAGGAGATCCCCCGTTTTTTCGCCAGCCAGTTTCCAAAGACCGGAAAAGGAAATCTCCTTTTTCTCTCTCAGATATTCCTCTTCAGTGCGATAGCCGGAACGGACCAGATACCGCAGACAGATCCACGCCTTTTCTGCCCTTCCGTCTTCACAGTTTCGCAGATCCTCCACCAGGCCAAGAACGATCCTGGCGCACTGTTTTTCTTCCTTCTTCAGCATTTTCCAGAAGACCGGACTTTGATAACCGCTTCTGTCCGCTTTTTCCAGAAGATACTCTCTCCATTCTTTTTTCATGTCCCGGATCTTAGCCCTGCAAAGGATATTCCTGGAAAGACCATACAAAAAAAGATAGGTGATATCCCGATATCCGCCTCCTTCCGGCCCCGATAGTCCCTGAAACAAAATACCTTTTTTTAACATAAAACCTCTTTTCCGTCCGCAGTGCATTTCGGAAGGTTAAAGAATACTTTTCCCAATACCAGGCTGATAAACAGATTTTTCTTGGAATTATTCAGAATCTGAAAGATCTCTTCTAAAAGAGTATAGATGAGCAAAAAGAACTGTGAAATGATGAAAGATCAGAAATCCTGTATTTTCCGGCTGAAAAATGAAATGCAGATACAGACTTATTTTTTGTCAGCCTCTATGATTCTCAGTCTACTACAATCAGATCTGAGAAACAACTGGCAGATTTGCCAAAATTTTCCCGCGCCTTCCTGCAAAAAAGAAGCTGCCATATTTAATGTATATAACAGGAATATTTATACATTTTATGCAAATTTGTCGAGCACAGCTTTGAGACTATAGGCGCAAAGCAGCGCAGACTGAGCAGTAAAATGTATAAATATCCCTCAATCTGATCAATGTGGCAGCTCCCTGCTTTTTCTCAGGCAGATCTTATTATTTCAATGTGATCTTCCGGAAGTTTTTCTTTCCTTTTTTCAGGACAATGCCTTCTCCCTGGAGTTTTTCTCCGGGAACCAGATGTTTAATATCTGTGATCTTTTCTCCGTCAATGGCTACGCCCCCCTGTTCAATGGCTCTTCTTGCCTCTGAACGGGATCCTGCCAGGCCGCTTTTGTGAAGAAGAGAGATCAGGTCGATGTTTCCATCTGTAAGCTCAGACTCCTCAATCTGGGCAGAAGGCATATTTGCGGCGTTTCCGCTGGTGAACAGAGCCTTTGCCGCTTCCTGGGCCTTCTGGGCTTCTTCTGTTCCATGTACCAGTTCTGTAAGTTCATAAGCCAGGATCTCTTTTGCCTTATTTAACTGGCTGCCTTCCCATTTGTCCATCTCATCGATCTGTTCCAGAGGAAGGAAGGTAAGCATACGGATACATTTCAGTACATCAGCGTCCGCTACATTTCTCCAGTACTGATAGAAGTCAAAGGGGGAAGTCTTATTCGGATCCAGCCATACGGCGCCGGACTGGGTCTTGCCCATCTTTTTGCCTTCGGAATTCAGAAGAAGGGTGATGGTCATGGCACAGGCGTTTTTGCCCAGCTTTCTCCGGATCAGCTCTGTACCGCCCAGCATATTGCTCCACTGGTCGTCTCCGCCGAACTGCATGTTGCAGCCGTATTTCTGGTACAGCATGTAGAAATCGTAACTCTGCATGATCATGTAGTTAAACTCCAGGAAGCTCAGGCCTTTCTCCATACGCTGCTTATAGCACTCTGCAGTAAGCATACGGTTTACAGAAAAATGAGGGCCTACCTCTCTTAAAAAGTCAATATAATTCAGGTCTAACAGCCACTCCGCATTATTTACCATAAGGGCTTTTCCATCGGAGAAATCAATAAATCTCTCCATCTGCTTCTTAAAGCAGTCACAGTTGTGCTGGATGGTCTCTGCGGTCATCATGGAACGCATATCCGATCTTCCCGAAGGATCCCCGATATAACCGGTGCCTCCACCGATCAGAGCGATAGGCTTATTTCCAGCCATCTGAAGACGCTTCATCAGACACAGCGCCATAAAATGCCCTACATGAAGGCTGTCCGCCGTCGGGTCAAACCCGATATAAAAAGTAGCCTTCCCGTTATTGACCAATTCCCGGATCTCCTCCTCATCCGTCACCTGGGCGATCAGCCCCCTGGCCTGCAATTCCTCATAAATTCCCATTTTAAATTCTCCTTTTCTTTTTACTTGCCTTTGACAGTATACAAATAACAACTGCCACAAAGTTTTGTATCTTAGAAGGACACCTATGGCTTTCACAAAACTCAGCTAACAGTTTTTATCATTCGAACTGCCGCTTCAGTACATCCAGGGAATCTTGCTGCATTTTCTGCGAATTTGTCGAGCACAGCTTTGAGACTACAGGCTCAAAGCTGCGCAGATTGAGCAAGAAAATGCAGCAAGATTCCGGAAGCACTTTCCTGCGGCAGTCCCCGCAATGATAAAAAGCCCCCGTCCTTCCTGTCACAAAAGGACGAGAGCTTATATATTCCCGTGCTACCACCTTTATTCACAGACAGCTCACACTGCCTGCCTCTGCAAGTACAGCTTACGCGATACTCAAAGTGTTGTAACGTACACCAAAACGTCACAGCCTACTCATTGCTTTTCGGTGTGAAGCTCCGGGATGTATTCATACTGCAGTTCTCCTGGGCCTCTCATCTGCCGGCTCCTTTCTGTAGGTCTCTGTGCATACTACTTGTTCCCTTCTTCGCTTTTCTCATTTACGAAGTTCAGTATACAGAAATCTCCCCGACTTTGTCAAGGGCACTTTAACAACTTGCAGTCAAAAAACCTTTAGGCGGCCGCCAATTAGCCATGCAGGTATGCCCCCTGGCTGGTTGGCCGCAGGGATCACACAGTGTTCTCTTTATCTGCTGATGGCTTTCATTCTCCACTGATATTCTCCGTTATCCTTGATACCATAGAAATCTCCAAAGTTCAGGTCAAAAATATCCTTTTTGATCCCGGCCAAGTCAATCTGATTCTTGATCAGATACTGCCAGATTCCACCATGGGAAATATCTCCCTGAAGGAGTACGCCGACTACTTTGCCATCTCTGAGGATCACCCGTTTATAATTTCTGGAATCCTCTCTGGCAATAACCACATCTCCCTCCTGGGGAATGATCAGCCCCACACACATGGAAACCAGGCCGAAGAAGTTAATGGTATTCTTCATGGCATAGCGGTCTGTATATTCCACATGGGAACCGCACATATTCAGAGCCGCCGTCTCTCCCTGTTTCTGGGCGTTGGGCCAGATACCGGAAAGCCCGGTAACATCTCCTGCGGCATATACTCCTTCTGCTCCAGTCTGAAGATAATCGTCCACCTTGATCCCGCGGTCAATGACGATCCCTTCTCCTTCCATACCTGCCACAGCGCTGCGGACTCCCGCAGCCACAATGATCAGGTCGCAGGGAAGTTTCTCTCCATTGTCCAGAATGATCTCCCGGATGATCTTATCCTCTCCCATAACCGTATCTGCGGCCTTTCTCCCCAGATAGAAGACAGCACCTGCCTTTTCAAACCGTTTCTGGTATTCATAGGCTCCTGTCTTATCCAGCTGCACCGGCAGGATCTGGTCTGCCATCTCTACGATAGATACTTTCTTTCCGGTTTCCATCAGTCCATAGGCGGCGTCCAGACCTACCAGTCCGGAACCGATGATCACAATATTCTCCGCTTTCTCTGCCAGCTTATCGATAGCCTGAGCGTCTCTTAAATGGCGGAGGCCAAAAACATTTTCCGCTTCTCTTAAATTTCCCACCGGAGGGATAAAGCTTTCAGCTCCGGTAGCGATGAGAAGCCGGTCGTAGCTTATCTCATCTCCCTGGTCTGTATAAACCTTCTTCCCCTGGGTATCCAGACGGTTTACTGTTTTTCCCGGAAGCCAGGTGATCTGATTTTTCTCAAAAAAGTCCGGATCGATAAAGCTGATCTGTGCCGCATCTCTTTCATGGCTGAGATATTTATGGAGCATACATCTGGAATGCACCTGAGTGTCTGTAGAGATCACCGTAATCTTTCCTTCCCTGTCAGCTTTCCGGATCGTCTTTGCCGCAGTAATACCTGCAGCTCCTGCTCCTAAGATCACATATTCCATCTCTACACCTCCTCTACCCAGATGGCCTGCTTGGGACATGCCTTTACGCAGCTTGGATCTTCGCCTTTACTGATACAGAAGTCGCATTTGATCACTTTGCTGCGGGTGCTGTCGTCAGGCTTCAGTACGCCGTAAGGACAGTTCATCACGCACATAAAGCAAGAACCGCATTTTTTCTCGTCATACTGGACATGTCCGGTTTCCGGATCTTTGGAAAGGGCCCCGCTCATACAGGACATCACACATTCCGGCTGGTCGCAGTGGCGGCAGAATATGGGAGTGTAGCTTCCGTCAGGATTTTTGTAGATAAAATTCCTGGTCTCATTGGCGATATCCGTAAGATCCAGGGTGTAAACATCCCCTTCATCTTTTCTGTGGGCCTGCATACATGCCACGGAGCAGCTTTTGCAGCCGTCGCATTTTGAGGCGTCTATCATTATTCTCTTCATCTTAGGCTCCTGTCTCTTAAATATTTAAACCAGCACGTTTTTCCTCAATGATCTTTTCCAGGATATCTGCGCTTGCCTTTGCGTCAGGATTGATGATCACCTGGCCGCCGGTAAGGCTCTTCATATCCTCAGTAAGAAGTTTCACTGCCAGATCGCTTCCTGTAACAAATGGCGGCAGTCCTAAATGGAGAGGCAGTCCCAGCGCAAGACCGAAGCAGCCGTCTGCCAGAGCCTGTTCTTCCAGCCACTGAGCAGCGGAAAGCACCAGAGGAAGCTGTGGGATATCGATGCCGAGAGTTTCTGCCAGTTCAGTGGCAACGATCTCCAGACGTCCGATAGCCAGACACGGACCGAAGTTCAGTACCGGAGGAATATTCAGTTTTTCGCAGACTGCGCGAAGTTTTGGTCCTGCCAGTTTTGCAGCTTCCGGTGTCATCAGGCCGCAGTTCTCGATCCCGCCTGAAGAACATCCTGCTGTGAGAACAATAATGTCTCTGGAGATCAGTTCTTTCACCAGGTCTACAGTCAGCACGTCATGGCCTCCTGCTGTCAGATTGGAACATCCTACCACCCCGGCAACACCTTTGATGTCTCCGGATACGATCAGATCAATAAGAGGTTTCCAGTTTCCGCCAAGGAACTCTTTTAAGGAACCTTCGGATACGCCGGTAAGCGTATGGTCATTTCCATGCTCCGGCAGAAGGTTCATGGTCACTTTCCCTCTTCTTGCCTTGTAAGCCTCTACGATCTCATCAATGATCTCTTCGCTCTGTTTTTCTCTCTCTTCAAACTTAAAGGGCTTCAGTTCTGCGTTCGCTTTCTTAGCTACGTCATCCAGACAGATCTGTTTGATCATCAACTCGTCGCAGATCGGCTCGATGCCTGGAAGAGTACAGTTAAACTCAGAAAGCACCGCGTCGATGCCTCCGGTAGCCAGAACCGCCTCGCTGGTGTAGTTATTTCCGGCATGGCCGTCAAACACCTCTGTATAGTGAGCGCCACGAAGCTGAAGATCCTGTCCTACACAGGTACATCCTACCAGCTTAAAGCCTTTGGCTCCTGCAGCCTGGGCTTTCGCTACTGCTTCTTTAGAAGTCAGTCTTTCCTGAAGATCCACAAAAATCGTATGCTGATGTCCAGTGATCATAATGTTGATATAATCCGGATCAATAACACGAAGACCTACCGGCGCCATACGAAGTTCCGGTTCTCCTAAAAGGACGTCATTTAACAGGTTTGTCAGTGTCAGTCCATAAATACCTGTAGAGATACCCAGCTTCAGACAGTCTGTATACATATCCACAGGATCAGAGTTCAGGTTTGTGGAACATTTCACAACACCGTGGAACACTTCGCTTTTCGCTCCTCCGGGAAGGATGTTCAGTTCCTGCCATCTTTTGAATCTTGGACCGTAAGCCATCTTTTCCACCAGTTCCATTTTTTCATATTCCGGTTTGTACAGATCGTCCAGGACCATCTGAGCCACCTGCTTTGCAGTATCCCATTTGTCTGTTCCCTGTACGCCGAAGATCTCCGCCAGTTTTGCCAGAGATTTTTCTCCCTTGATCTCTCCTTTGATTTCAGCAGTTTTCTTTACATTCAGGGCTGTGTTCTCCACAATGTGGATATAGCAGCCGGAACCGCTGGCAACTGCCCGCAGGAAGTTTCTGGCAACGATAACGTCTGCGGTAGCGCCGCAGATCCCTCTTGGCGCTTTCGGTGTGATCCGGCAGGGACCGTTGGCGCAGAGACGGCAGCATACGCCCTGAAGGCCGAAGCCGCACTTGGTGCTCTGTCCTTCTACTCTGTGATGGGAAGTTTCCATGGGAAGGCTGCGGATAAATCCCTCCAAAGGCTTGTCCGCGCTGGCACAGGTATTACATCCATAACACTGGTTCATTTTTTGTTCCTCCTATGTAAAAAATCTATGTGAAAATTATAACGAAACTGGATTAAATTAGTCAAGTATAACTTTATTTTCCATCCGATTTTTTAGAAAACTTAATAATTCTCTGTTGGTCCGGCTGTTGATCTGGAGATCTTCTCCTGATACAGGGCGGGCTGTATCAGGGGGATTTTCTCCGCAGATATCGGCGCCAATCACTTTTCTTTTCTCAAAGGACAGTTCCAGCCACTTTAAAAGCTGTTCCAGAGCCAGTTCTCCCTGATCCCAGTTAGTCCTGGCATCTTCTTTTCTCAGTACATCTTTGTCTATGGAAATATACAGAGGCAGATCCGGATCTGTGTCCAGAAACTTCCGAAGGATCTCCTCACCTGTGTCCGGCAGATCTTCCCGGCAGAGCCTGGTCAGCTTTGTTACGGCCTGTCCTTTATATTCCTGAAAATCTTTTAATCCGGGGCCTGCCACACAGATATGGGAAAGGAACTTATGGGTATCCAGCACCTCCCCCGCCCAGCTTCCGCAGGAAAGCAGCCCGAAAAAGGCTGCCTCCTGCATGTCCGTATGATTGTCAAAGACCAGAAGGGAAAAAGGCTCCCGGATCTTTTCCAGCCAGAATTTGGACAGATAATGATAATTTCCCGAGTCCAGAAAATGGATTCCCTGAACGGGAAGATCACAGATCCTTTCCTTGATCTCTTCCTCCGCTTCCGGGGTACAATAGCAGTTCACCCCCTGCAGTTCCTGAAAATCCAGCCACAAAGCTTCCTGGTCCTCTAAAAAATCTTCTTCCCGGTAAATCCCGGAAAAGTTCATGATGATCGGTTTCATATCTTCCATGTCCTCAGTCTACAAAATGTACAGGACCTGTTTTTTCCGGATTCTGGTTCACAGGACCCTTTGCATATCCTAAAGCGGCGATCCCGAAGATCACATGGCTGTCCGGGATCTCCCATTCTCCCAGAATGCTCCGTACCTCCGGTGTGTCGCAGACATCCCGTACCTGATTGATCCATACAGAACCGATCCCAAAGGAATGAGCTGCCAGCATGATATTTTCCATAGCGCAGGCATTGTCATCCTGAGAATGATGGTTATTTCTGTCATTAGATGGGATCACCAGGACCTGGGGACTGTACATATCATAGCCCTCTCTTCCCAGCGCTTTCCCTACGGCTTTCGCCAGAGTCTGGATCTTATCCCGGTCTGTGACCACGGTGATCTTCCAGGTCTGTTTATTCTGTCCGCTTGGAGCGTAGATCGCCGCTTTTGCGATCTGCTCCAGTTCATCTCTGGGAATTTCCTTTTCCTCAAAGGCCCTTACACTTCTTCTTGTGAGAATATTTTCCATTGCTGCATTCATAAGTCTATTCCTCCCGTTTCTTGTATTTACTGTCATTTTATCACGGCTGGGGCGCAAACGCCAGTCTCTTTAATGTCTCCTCCAGGCACCAGGGAAAATCGATCTTCTCCACAGTCTCCGCAAAATAAACCGCTCTGGTCTTCCAGGTCTCTCCATGGACCTGATACAGGATTTCTCCCGCCTTCTCTCCTTCCTGTACCGGTGCTTCCGGCTTTTCCTGTATCTGGAGGACCGCCTCCATTTTTTCATCACTGCGCAGGAGCATACCTTCTTCCTGTGAAATATCCTCCAATGACAGTGCCGTCTGAGCAGGCAGTCCAAGCACCTGTGTCTGTCCGTTTTCCACCTGCACAGACTGAGGGATCTCAGGAACCTCTTCGGCAAAACTCTGCCAGGTATAATTTTCCAGCCCGTATTCCATAAGTTTTCTGGTATCTGCCCATTTATAATTTTTATTGTTCGGCCAGCCGCAGCCAAGTAAAGCTACGATAAGGGTCTTCCCGTCTCTTTGAAGCGCCCCTGCATAACAGTATCCTGCGGCGGCGGTAAATCCGGTTTTTCCCGTAAGAGCCCCTTCCATCATACTGAGGAAAGCGTTATGGTTGGTACAGGAAATCGTTTTGTTTCCTGTAGTATCTGTAAAGGTATAGGAGGGGGTCCGGGTGATCTCCAGGAATTCTTCCCTGGCAGGAGAGTCCCGGATACAATACCTGAGGATCCTGGCCAGATCTTCCGCAGTGGTAGAATGGGCCTTCACCCCTTCTTTTGTCTCTTCCTGGGCGTCCAGTCCGTTTGGGGTAATAAACCAGGTGTTTTCACAGCCGATCTCCCAGGCTTTTTCATTCATCATTCCAGCAAAATCCTGGGTGCTTCCCCCCACATGTTCTGCCAGGATCACTGCCGCGTCATTATAGCTTTCCAGCATCAGCCCATAAAGAAGATCCCGGACCTTATAACTTTCTCCCTCTCCTGCGCCCATATGGACCTCCGGCATAGAAGCCGCATAGGAGGAGGTCCGGGCAGTTTCTTCCTTCCTGCCGGATTCCAGGACCAGGATACAGGTCATGATCTTCGTAGTGCTGGCCATGGGCCGCTGTTCCTTTCCGTTTTTTTCAAATAGTACTCTTCCGGAATCTCCGTCCATCAATACCGCTGACAGCGCATAAAGGCTGTCCGGCTCCCGGACTTCCCCCTCTGCCCGCACCCGGACCGGAAAGCAGAAGATTTCCAGACAGACCAGGACCCCCACGATCCAGGATCTCGCAGCTTTTTTCATACCTGTCACTCCTCTCACCTGACATAGAGCAAACCTTAACGCCCTTATTTAGTAAGGTATGAACAGGCACAAAAAAAGATACCACAAACAGTTCTCTGCCTGTCTGCAGTATCCTTTTATACGTCAAGCTGAAGCTGGATCTCTTCCTCTGCTTCCGCCTTAAAATCTTCCATCTGTACCGGATCGATCTCCGGCAGGTCGTCCAGGCCCTGAACGCCGAAGTTTCTCAAAAACTCTTCCGTGGTTCCAAATAAAATAGGCCTTCCAGGAGCATCCAGACGCCCTACTTCCCGCACCAATCCGTACTCGATAAGCTTATTTACCGCATGGTCGCTTTTTACTCCCCGGATCTTTTCGATCTCCAGCTTGGTCACCGGCTGTTTATAGGCAATGATCGACAGGGTTTCCAGCATGACATCGGAAAGGACCGCTTTCTTTGGCTGCAGCGCCATAGCAACCAGATAATCGTAATATTCCTCTTTGGTGCACATCTGGAAAGACTCCTCCAGCTCAATGATCTTGATCCCCCGGTCCTCTGTCTGATATTTCAGCATCATATTCCGAATGATCTTTCTGGTAGTCTCTGTGTCATGGCCGATGGTCTTTGCGATATCCTTTACCGGCACCGCCTCGCCCATGGCAAAGAGTATGGCCTCAATGGCCCCTTCCATTTTCTTCAGTTCCATCTCTACTATCCTTTCATGTCATACAGCTTTCAATATAGATCTCTCCGAAAATTTCCTTCTGGCTGATATGGATCTTTCCCATTTTCATCAGTTCCAGAATGGAAAGGAAAGTAACGATCACCTGGACCTTGCTGGCCTGTCTGGAAAGGAGATCCCGAAAGCCAAAGCTTTTGTGGGTCCTGGCATAGCCTTCTACCTCTTCCATCTTGTCCGGCATACTGACCTCTTCCTTTTCGATCTTACCGAATTTGCTCCGGATGGGGTCCACCTTGTCCTCCTGCCTGCGGATCACGCTCTGGAAAATGTCATTTAGCTTTGCCAGAGTAAGTCCCTCCAGCAGTTCTTCCGCGTCCACCGGTTCTTTGTAGGAAAGGACCTCTTCCGGGATCGTGGGCTTCTTATATACATTTTTTGCCGCTGCCGCCATACGGTCCCGGAGTTCATAAGACATATATTTATACATCTTATATTCCAGAAGCTGGCGGACCAGTTCTTCTCTTGGATCCTCTTCCTCTCCTTCTTCATTGACTTCTTTTGGCAGGAGCATCCGGCACTTTATAGAGATCAGGGTGGCCGCCATGACCATAAATTCACTCATAATGTTCAGATCTTCCCGCTGCATCTGATGAATGTATTCCATATACTGGTCTGTAATCTCCGCTATAGGGATATCATAAATATTCACTTTATTTTTTTCGATCAGATGGAGAAGCAGATCCAGAGGGCCTTCAAAGACCTCCAGCTTCACCGGGATTCCTGTTTCCATATTATCCACCCTTTTTCCCCTGTCTATGTACTGTTTCCCGGATCCCCGTCCTGCAGGGATCTTTTCGCATATACGTGCCATTCTACACCATTTTTCAGGAAAAGTCCACCCTCTCCAGCTTCCTCATACGCTTTGCCTCTTCCTGGGTGCAGGGGGAATTCCCATACCTGGCTTTTTCATATAACCTGTGAAATTCTTCTCTTTTTTCGCCCAGGGGAATACCTGCCTGATCTTCCAGCTCCCTGGGGGACGCAAAGACAGAAGGCTTGCCTGCCGCTTCAATCTTCCGCTTGTAGGCCCTGCGTATCCTGGTCTTGGGCGTCCTGGCTTTCAGAAAATCAGGGACAAAAATTCCTTTCTTTTTCAGTCTCTCTGTGGTTTCCTTTTTGGGAGTTTCCAGTTTCTCCAGTATATCTCCGTTATCAAGGACCTGGCTGTTGTACTTCTTATACAGCCAGAAAAGAAAGGCGCACACAGCCGCAGCAGTTCCCAGGACCACTGCCAGGATAAGGATCTTTTCCAGGATCTCCCACAGTATTGCCAAAAAAGGAGAAGGCTCTCCTCCCGGCTCCAGGACCATAGGCTGGGCCGCCGATTCTTCAGCAGGAAATTCTTCCGGCTCCGTCTCTTCTCCTGCACCTGACAGAAGCATAGCCAGAAATCTCCGGATCAGATCCAGCACTGCCAGGATCCCCCGGTCAATCCCCAGAAAAGGAAGCAGTCCCATACAGCCCACAGAAAGAACCGTAAGGAAGATCAGCATCAGCCGGCTTCCCCAGGCGATCCCCTGCTTCGGAAAACGGTACAGCCGGTCATAATCTCCGCAGTAGTCCAGAAAATGTTCCCGGTTCCTGCTCCACAGGATCAGCAGCCAGTAGCAGCCGGTAAAGATCAGAAACAGATTTCCCAATGTGTCCAGACCATAAGCCAGCGAAAAGATATATTCCAGGGCAAAGACCAGAAGACAGGCATAAGACGGCTGAAAAAAAGCCTCTCTGTTGTCTGTAAGCCTCTGCCAGAAAAACAGGAACACGAAAAAAAGAACTCCCAGAAGAAGGCAGGCTCTTTCCCAGGATCTCTCCCCCAGAAACCAGAAGACGGCCAGGCACAAAGCGGAGACTCCCAGATAGCTCCAGATCTTCTTTCCCCTTACAGAAATCTCCCGAAGAGCAAAAGCCGGAACCGCCAGCAGGAGCAGCTTTACTCCTGTCCTCAGGTTAAAAGCCCCTCCCGCATGCAGCAGAAGAAGAAGGATCCCTGCAGTAAAGATCCACAGGTGGAGAAAACCATATATCCTTAAAAATCTGTCCTCTCTCATCTCTTTACCTCCCAGCGCAGGATGTCCAGATTTCTCCTGCTTTTTATCTTCAGCTCCATTTCCGGATACAAAGTAGCCAGCCAAAGACCCCCCTGATTTTTCTCTCCCAGCAGTCCCATAACCGCCTCCAGTTCCTGATACTGATTTTTCGTGATCAGTATACAAAAACTCTCTTTTGCCAGAAGAAACTCTTTTTTCTCTGCCACACAATCAGAGAACTTCCGGCTCCTCTCTCCCAGATCGATCCTGGCAAGACACTGAAGGAACTTTTCTCTCTGGCCCCTGCCGGACTGTCCGGGAAGAAAGATCTCCGACTTTTCCTGACAATCTCTCCCGTTGGTAATAAGTCCTACCTCAATCCCTCTGGAAAGGAAGCTTTCTGCCACAGCGGCTGCCAGCCGGATCCCTTCTTCATGGATCTCCTCATATTTCCACACAGTCTCATCCTCCACATCCAGAAGTATGCAGACGTTTCCCGACACTGCCGAATTATGCTGATTTACCATGAGACTGCCGCTTCTGGCGCTGGCTTTCCAGTTGATCCTGTTCATGGGATCCTCCGGGGTGTACTCCCGGATCCCCCGGAACAAAAAAGGATCCTCCAGAAGTTTCTTTCTGGATTCATAAACGCCGGATATCCGGCGAAAAAGGAGCTCTCTCTTCTCTCCTGCCATCTTTTTCGGATAGACATAGAGATAGGTACTGCATGGAATGGTATGATACATCTCGCCGGACAAAAGGATCCCCCTTGTGACCAGATCCACCTTGCAGATCTCATAATAGCCTCTCCTTACCGCCTCAAAAGGCACCTGACGTATGATCCGCTGTCTTCCCGCGACAGAAAAGATATCTCTTTTATAACTCTGATCCGACACACTGGTATTTTCTTCCTGACCGAAAGAAAGATTTCTGCTGACAGCAAAGCCTGCCTGAAGAGCCGGAAGAAACAACCGTTTGTCGTTTTCTATAGTTTCCGTAAGGAATCCCTGTTCCCCCTGAAATACCGGTTCCGGCTGAAAACGGATCTCCACTTTCAGCCTTTTGTTCCAGTTTTTTTCATAATATTTTTCTGCCAGGAACCGGGCCAGAAGGCCTCCTGCCAGAATCAGCAAAAATATCATCTTTTTCCCCACTCCTCAGTAGGTACCGGTACCTCTTCCAGGATCCTGGCCATCAGCTCCTCGCCTTTTTGGAAACCGCCGCCCAGGATCAGGCGGTGGGAAAGGACCGGAAGTGCCAGTTTCTTAACATCTTCCGGAACTACATATGCTCTTCCCTGGAGATAAGCCCAGGCCCGTACCGCCTGATAAAGGGCAATGGTCCCCCTGGGACTGACCCCTCCCAGGATCTCACCTGTATTCCTTGTCCTTTCGCAGATGTCTGTGATATACCCTTTCAGTTCCGGGTGTACATAGGTGGCCTTATAGGCCTCCTGATCCTTCCTCAGTTCTTCCACAGAAGTCACCGCCTCCAGATCGTCCAGGGGATCATCCCTTTCAAAACGGTCCAGGATCTGAAGCTCTTCCTCCCGGTTTGGCATCCCCAGAGACAGACGCATGAGAAAACGGTCCATCTGGGCTTCCGGAAGAGGAAAAGTCCCTGCGTTTTCTATGGGATTCTGGGTAGCGATAACAAAAAAAGGGGCCTCCAGCTTTCTGGTCTCGCCTTCCGTTGTCACTTGTTTTTCCTCCATACATTCCAGAAGGCTGGACTGCGTCCTGGGAGCCGCCCGGTTGATCTCATCTGCCAGCAGCACATGGCAGAACACCGGTCCCGGTTTAAAGCGGAACTCCCCTTCTTTCTGGTTATAATAATTCAGTCCTGTAACATCAGAGGGCAGCAGGTCCGGGGTAAACTGGATCCTGGAAAACTTTCCTTCCACAGATCTTGCCAGGGCTTTGGCCAGCTTGGTCTTTCCCGTTCCCGGCACATCTTCCAGAAGAACATGTCCCTGAACTACCATAGCAGTCAGGATCAGGTCAACGGCCTCCCTCTTCCCAACGATCACCTTTTCTATATTGTCTCCGATTGCTTTTAAACTTTCTCTGCTCATTTTGTCGTTCCTTTCTTCTGGTCTTTTTTAGGCAGACAGGATACTGCCACCAGTTCTCTGGGATTAAAGATCCTAAGAGGTATGGTATGTTCTCCCAGTCCGGCGCCTACGATCAGATGCCGGTCTTCCCGGGTAAATTCTCCCTGGCAGAATCTGGGAAAAAGTCTCAGATCCGGGCTGATCACTCCGCCAAGGAAAGGAATCCTCACCATGCCTCCGTGATAATGGCCGGAAAAGATCAGATCGCCTCCCCATTCCAGATAGGTTTTCCCATATTTGGGGGTATGGGCCAGGAGGATCTGAAAGCAGTCCTTTCTGGGTTTTCCAAGAAGCCTTGTAAGCTCCTTTTTTTCCAGTTTTTTCTGTTTTCTCTTCAGGTAATACTCATAAGGCAGTTCCAGACCGGTGACCGCGATCTCCAGATCCTTTATCCGGATGGTCTCTGTCCGGTTTCTCAGAAACTTGACCCCCATCTTCTGGATCCTTTTTTCATAACCCAGATAAGCCCTCCCGTAAGTCTCGGGAAAAAGTTTCATTCTCTGTTCGTGATTTCCCGGGGCATAAAAAACCGGGGCGATCTTCAGCCCTTCCCGTAAGAATTCCTCCGGTTCTTTCAGAGAAGCCCCCGGTTTTCCCAGGACTAGATCTCCCGCCACTGCCAGAAGGTCTGGTTTGACCCTGCGGATCTCTTCTAAAAGCCTCCGGTTCTTTTCTCCGAAGACCACGTTATGCAGGTCGCTGATCATCACCACAGTAAAAGGGGTATTGATCTTCTCCGACTCTATCTGATATTTTGTCGTAACAAATTTCTTCACACTTTTACCTCACAAATTTTCTTATATCTTACTGCATTTTTCCCAAAAAGAAAAGAAGCTTTTGCATTAACATAAATCAGGAATATTTATATATTTTACGCAAATTTGTCAGGCACAGCTTTGAGACTCCAGGCTTAAAACTGCGCAGACTGAGCAAGAAAATGTATAAATATTCTCGAATTTGATTAATGCGAAAGCTCCTTATTCTTTACCTTTCCAGATATCGGATTTGTTTCTTCATGATCCAGAAATACATTGCCAGCAGCAGACTCCCTGCCAGGATCCAGGCTGCCGGGCTGGCCATACAGGCCCCTACATAACTTCTCTTCCAGGAAGCCCAGATAGCGACTCCTCCTCTTCCCAGAAGCTCAGCAACGCCTGCCATCATAGGCAGAAGTCCGTAGCCCATGCCCTGGATCCCGTTCCGGTAAACATTGACCACTGTCAGAGGGATCAGGAAAAGTCCCACACATTTCAGATAAATATCCACCTGACCGATAATATCTCCCACATTGTCGGAAACAAAAAGATATACCAGATATTTTCCCACAGTCATCATAGGAACTGCCAGGATCACGCCGTAGACGCTTCCCATGATGGTAGCGCTTTTAAATCCCCGGCGTATCCGTTTTACATCTCCCGCCCCTATGTTCTGGGCACAGTAGGTTGCCATGGTGGTTCCCAGTGCTACATAAGCCTGGGTGACCACGGACTCGATCTTGTTAGCCGCAGTAAATGCCGCCACAGACAGAGAGCCCAGCAGGTTCAGGGAAGACTGGACCATCATAGTCCCGATAGCTGTGATGGAATACTGAAGAGCCATGGGAATTCCCACCGCCATCTCTATTTTCACCAGGTATCCTTCCGGACGGAAATCCTCTGCCTGCATTTTCAGTAAAGGCACTTTTTTCACGATATAGAAAAGACACCCTATACCGGATACTCCCTGGGAGATCACCGTAGCATAGGCGGCCCCTGCCACTCCCATATGGAACACAATGATAAAAAACAGATCCAGCCCTATATTTAAAAGAGCAGACAGGATCAGAAAGTATAAAGGCGTCTTACTGTCTCCCAAAGCCCGGAGGATCCCGGAAAGAAGATTGTAAAGAACTGTGGCTGCGATCCCTCCGCAGATGATCATAATATAAGCATAAGCGTCGGCGAAAATATCCGCCGGAGTATTCATAAACTCCAGCAGCCTCTTCATACCCAGCATACTGCCTGCGGTCATGATCACCGTGATGATCACCGATAACACACAGGCCGTTCCCACAGATTTCCGCATATTTTTCATATCTCCCGCCCCAAAGCGCTGGGCAGTCAGTACAGAAAACCCTGCGGTCAGTCCCTGAAGGAAACCGATGATCAGAAAAACAATGGTCCCTACGCTCCCCACAGCGGCCAGGGCTCCTGTTCCCACAAATTTTCCTACGATAATGGTATCTGCCATATTATAAAACTGCTGAAAAACATTTCCGATAAAAATCGGTATGGTAAAATTCAAAATGATCCTGAACGGACTTCCTGCCGTCATATCTGTCTGTATCTCTCTTCTGGCCATTTCTTCTCCTTTTGTCAAAACTCCTGTATTCATTGCCGTCTTTTTTCAGGCGTTGCCTCCGCCTGATCTACAGCATGCTCATTATAGTATAAAAGGATTGCACCTGCAAGAGAGATTTTGTAAAAATCCCCTATATTATAAAAAGATTCCCCATACCTTCTTCAGACAGTCCAGATACCCTGCCTCCCGGCAGCTTTCGTCAAAGATCAGATCCGCACTGCCGATCTTTTCCCCGTTCAGATAATATTCTGCGCTTCCCGCCTTGTCTCCTTTAGCCACCGGCGCCTGGACAGATTCCGGCAGGAGGATCTTCTTTTCTATATTTTCAAGAGAAGTCCCGGCAGTATCCAGATACCGGAACTCCTCCTTGTAAGTACAGGAAACCTGATCCTTTACCCCGCCTTTCACCGGGATATCCGGCAGTTTTGCCGGCTCGCTGTCTGTATAGAGCTGACAGCTTCCAAATCCCAGATTGAGCATAGCCGCCGCATCTGCAAAGCGCACCTTATAATCCGGGGCAGTCATGACCACACTGATCAAAGTGATCCCGTTTCTCTGAGCTACAGCGCTGACACAGTATTTTGCCACGCTGGTACTTCCTGTTTTCAGTCCCACACAGCCATCATAGCTGCGGATCAGTTTATTGGTATTGGTCAGGCCAAACTCCGAGGCGCCTTTGTCCGTCTCATGGGTGATATTTTCCATCCACACAGAGGAATACTCCAGGACCTTAGGGTATCTGATCACCAGTTCCCTGGACATGATGGCCACATCATGGGCGCTGGTATAATGGTTATCCGATTCTGTCAGTCCGCAGCAGTCCTCAAAATGGGTATTTTCCATGCCAAGGCCCGCAGCCCTTTCATTCATACGTCTTACAAACTCGCCTTCGCTTCCTGCAATATGTTCCGCCATGGCTACGCTGGCATCATTTCCCGATGCAATGACGATACATTTGATCATGATCTCTACGCTCTGCTTTTCTCCCTCTTCCAGAAAAACCTGGGATCCTCCCATAGATTTTGCGTAGGCACTGGTGACCACCTGGTCTTCCATATGTAGCGTTCCCTTTTCCAGCTCGTCAAAGATCAGAAGAAGGGTCATGATCTTGGTGATGCTGGCCGGTTTTACCCGGGCGTCCATATCTTTTTCGTAAATGATCTGTCCTGTGGAAGCCTCCATAAGGACTCCGTGAGGGGAAGTGATCAGTTCCTCACCTTCAGCTTTTACAGAAACTGCTCCTCCTGCAAATATGGCAGAGATCATAAGAATCCCTGCCATGATAAATCCCGCTGCTCTGCCTGTCATATATCCGCTCCAAAAATCCTCTTAAACTATTGTAAGCAGAACAGATCAAAAATATGCAATTTTTTAAAGCATAGGGGCAAAAAGACGGAGGATACTCTGTCCCGCCCTGCGGAGTACATTCTGCTTCAGGCACCAGTCCAGAGGAATTTCCTCGCTGATCTCAAATGTTCTGAGCATGTCCTCTTTCACCTGGCTTACGGCCTGGCACTGATACATCCACACGCCGCACTCAAAATGCAGATAAAGGCTCCGGTAGTCCAGATTGATGGTCCCCACCACGGCAAACTCGTCGTCGCAGACAAAGTTTTTGGCATGGATAAAACCGGGAGTATATTCATAGATCCTCACTCCTGCGCTGATCAGCTGTTCATAATAGGACTGGGTCAGCAGGAACACCATTTTTTTATCCGGTATTCCCGGGGTGATGATCCTTACGTCTACTCCTTTCTTGGAAGCCAGACATAAGGCCGTCATCATCTCATTGTCTATGATCAGGTAAGGAGTGGAAATATATACATATTTCTTTGCCTGATTGATCATATTCAGATATACATTTTCACCCACGACTTCCCCGTCCAGAGGAGAATCTCCGTAAGGCTGGACAAAACCGTCATTCTCAAATTCCTCTGTGTGATAAATATAAGGGCCGTAAGCCGGAAACTGGACCTGGGTCCTGGTGATCACCGACCACATCTGGAGGAACATCACTGTCAGGTTCCACACGCCTTGGCCGTAAAGGCGTACCCCCGTATCTTTCCAGTGGCCAAACCGCTCCAGTTCATTGATATACTCATCTGCCAGATTCAGGCCTCCCGTATATCCCGTATGCCCGTCAATCACCAGGATCTTCCGGTGATCCCGGTTGTTCAGCACAATATTCAAGATAGGCCTTACCGGATTAAAGGCTGCGCATTTAATCCCTTTGGCCTGAAGTTTCTTATAGTATTTAGCAGGCAGGGTATTTACACAGCCCATATCATCATAGATCAGGCGGACGTCCACCCCCTGTTTTACTTTTTCCTCCAGCACCTCCAGAATAGCCCCCCACATCCGGCCTTCCCGGATAATAAAATATTCCAGGAAAATATAATGCTCTGCTTTTTTCAGATCTTCCAGCATATCGATAAACATGTCGTCTCCCACGGCATAATACCTGGTAGAAGTGTTTTTATGGACCGGAAAACCTGCATAATCCCGAATATAGGCAGACTGTATGGAAGCTCCCAGATCTGTACTATCCAGATCTTCTCTGGTCTGTTTATCCTCTTTAAAGTAATTGGCGATCTTTTTCAGCACCATCTTGGAATCCTGGGTCATTTTTCTGGCTACTCTGGACTGACCGAACAGAAGATAAATGATCACTCCAAAAACCGGCACCGCCAGGATCAGGATCGTCCAGGCCAGCTTATAGGAAGGGTTGATCTTCTTATTCACAATCCACAGCACCAGGATCAGGCTGAGGACACTGATCAGGTTCATCAGATGTCCGGAAAAAGCACCCATCCCCCAAAGCACGGCAAAAATCCAGGCAAGCTGAAGAAGGACCGCCACTGCGGTAAGGAAAATCCTGCTGGATACGATATCAATTAACTTTTTCATAAACTGTCCTTAACATTTACTTTGAAGTAAGAAAGCCTCTGGTATGCTCCAGAGGCTTTTACTGCACATTAATTATATTTACGTTTTCTAGCTGCTTCAGATTTTTTCTTACGACGAACACTAGGTTTCTCGTAATGCTCTCTTTTACGGATTTCCTGCTGAATGCCGGCCTTAGCACAGCTACGCTTGAAACGACGTAAAGCGCTATCCAAAGTCTCGTTCTCTTTTACGATTACGTTTGACATAGTCTCACACCTAACCTCCCTCCAGCTGTAAATTGTGCATAATACAACTGTCTGGGTATTTTTTTGCACACAAACCATTATAGCAGATTTTTGTCATACGTCAACCGGTTTGGATTAATTTTTCTTAAAAACCTGCATTATTTTATCTGGTCCGCCAAAATATCCCCTGCTGCCTTTAATGCTTCCGGTACTTTTTCCGGATTCTTGCCTCCGGCCTGAGCCATATTCGGGCGTCCGCCGCCGCCTCCGCCTACGATGGCCGCAATTCCTTTGATCAGGTTTCCTGCATGAGCGCCGGCTTTCTGCGCCTGGTCTGTAACCATGGCGAGAAGGTTTACTTTTCCGCCGTTGACACTGGCAAGAACAACAACGCCTTCGCCCAGTTTTTCCTTTAACTGATCGCCCAGATCTCTCAGTCCGTTCATATCCACGTCTTCAAGAGCTGTTGCCAGAAGTTTCACGCCTTTGATCTCCTGTACCTGGCTCATTACATCTCCCACAGCATCCTGAGCCATTTTGGCCTTCAGAGATTCGTTTTCACTGTGGAGAGCTTTTACTTCTGCCTGAAGGTGGGCGATCTTCTCTTCGATCTCAGCCGGGGTGGTCTTCAGCATAGCTGCGATCTCTCCCTGGCGTTTCTCGATGTCTTTATAATAAGCGAATACACTATCTCCGGTAAGAGCTTCGATACGGCGTACACCTGCGGCGATCCCGCTTTCTGATACGATCTTAAAGGTAGTGATCACTCCGGTATTTGGCACATGAGTACCTCCGCACAGTTCCTTAGAGAAATCTCCCATAGATACTACACGGACCTTTTCTCCATACTTTTCTCCAAACAGAGCCATTGCACCGGTTTTCTTCGCCTCGTCAATAGTCATGATATCTGTCCGTACAGGCAGATTAGCCTGGATCTCCTTATTTACCAGGGCTTCTGTCTGTGCCAGTTCTTCCGGCGTCATAGCCTGGAAATGAGCAAAGTCAAAGCGGAGTCTGTCCGGTGTTACCAGAGAACCCTTCTGCTCTACATGAGAACCAAGGACTGTCTTTAAGGCTTTCTGAAGCAGATGGGTAGCGCTGTGGTTCTTGCAGCAGTCTGCTCTTCCTGCCTCGTCCACATGAAGGGTCACCACATCTCCCACTTTGATCATGCCTTTTGTAAGGACACCTACATGGCCTACCTTTCCGCCTCTCAGGTGAATGGTATCTTCCACTTTGAATTCGGAATCCCCGATAGTAATAACACCTTTATCTCCTTCCTGGCCGCCCATGGTAGCATAGAAAGGCGTCTGTTCTACAAATATGGTTCCTCTCTGGTCTTCTGTGAGAGCTTCCGTCACTTCTTCCTGGGTAGTCATGACCGTTACCTTGGAATCCCATACCAGGTGGTCGTATCCTACAAACTCTGTGGTAATGGATGGATCAATCTGGTCATATACTGTAGCGTCAGCCCCCATATAGTTAGTCACTTCTCTGGCTTTTCTGGCAGTTTCTCTCTGAACGTCCATAGATTTCTTAAAGCCTTCTTCGTCTACTGTATATCCCTTCTCCTCCAGGATCTCCTTTGTCAGATCCAGAGGGAATCCATAGGTATCATAAAGTTTAAAGGCGTCATCTCCTGACAGCTCTTTCTTTCCTTCTTTTTCCATGGCCTCTTCCATCTCTCCCAGGATATGGAGCCCCTGGTCGATGGTTTTATTAAACTGTTCTTCTTCCTTGGTAAGAACCTGGAAGATAAAGCTCTTCTTCTCTTCCAGTTCCGGATATCCGTCTTTGGATCCTTCGATCACCGTAGCGCTCAGTTCTGCCAGGAACTTGCCCTGAATGCCCAGAAGACGTCCGTGGCGGGCAGCCCGGCGGATCAGTCGGCGGAGCACATAGCCTCTTCCTTCATTGGTAGGCATGATACCGTCAGAGATCATAAAGGTAGCAGAACGGATATGGTCTGTGATCAGACGGATAGAAACGTCCTTTTCTTCGTCTTTCTTATACTCGGTATGAGCCAGCTCGCACACTTTATTTCTCAGAGCGCAGAGAGTATCTACATCAAAGATAGAATCTACATCCTGAACTACAGAAGCCAGACGCTCCAGTCCCATACCTGTATCAATATTTTTCTGGATCAGTTCTGTATAATGACCTTCTCCGTCATTATTAAACTGGCTAAATACATTGTTCCAGATCTCCATGTACCGGTCGCAGTCGCAGCCTACCGTACAGTCCGGTTTGCCGCAGCCGTATTTTTCTCCTCTATCATAGTAGATCTCTGAACATGGACCGCAGGGACCTGCGCCGTGTTCCCAGAAATTATCTTCTTTTCCGAAACGATAAATCCTGTCAGCAGGAATACCGATCTCCTTATTCCAGATCTCAAAAGCCTCGTCATCATCCAAATATACGGACGGATACAGTCTGTCCGGATCCAGTCCTACTACCTCAGTGAGGAATTCCCAGGACCAGGCAATGGCTTCATGTTTAAAATAATCGCCAAAAGAAAAGTTTCCCAGCATTTCAAAGAAAGTGCCGTGGCGGGCAGTCTTTCCTACATTTTCAATATCTCCTGTACGGATACATTTCTGACAGGTGGTCACTCTCCGTCTCGGCGGGATCTCAGCCCCGGTAAAGTATGGCTTTAAAGGCGCCATACCGGAATTGATCAAAAGGAGACTTTTATCATTGTGAGGAACCAGGGAAAAGCTTTTCATCGCCAGATGTCCCTTGCTCTCAAAAAACTCTAAAAACATTCTTCTTAATTCATTTACTCCGTATTTCTTCACGGTTTTTCCCTCCCAGATGCTGCCGATATTCTGTTCATAAGCAGTCATTGTTTTTTATGATAGCACAGCCAGATTGGTATTTCAAGACAAAAACTCCCCGGCCAGGCTCCAAAAACCCAAAAGCCGGAGAGTTTTTCATAGCTGCAGCAGCAGGCGCCCTGTCAAAAGGCGCCTTCTACTGTTTCTCCCGGGAGTCCCTGCACTGGTTTTCCCTCTGCCTTTTCCCTGCTTTCTCCCGTTCCATCTCCTTTCTTTCCATACAGTCCAGATCTATCTCATAAATGGTGTTGCCTTCCTCCACCAGTTTTGTTCTGTCTCTTTTCATAACACAAGACTCCTTTCCCTATATCTTATGATTTCTATAGTCAAAAGGTCATGCGGCTTAAATACTGCTAAAACACTCATAAATTTCGAGATGTTATAGCAGGTTGACAAATTGCCAACACTTCTTGCTTGCTAATAAAATCCGAAAAATATATACTTCATACAGTTGCTTGCTAAGGCAAACAAACATAAGGAGGATTTTTAATAAATGAAGTTTAATGAAAAACTTATTTCTATCAGAAAAATGAGAGGATTATCCCAAGAAGAATTAGGAATGGAGCTTCAGGTTTCAAGACAAACCATTTCCAAATGGGAAAACGGTCAATTGCAAAAATCTTTTGTTATGCCGGCCTTATTTTAATAGCAGCCATTATTTTAGGCTTTATTTTACATTTGCTGTTTCCAGATATCCAGTGGCTTTGGGGAAGCACCCGATAGCTGATGGATATTGGGTCATACACTTTTCTTTTTCCGCATATAATGGAGCAAAATGCAAAAAAGAGAAGTCTATGAATAATCAATCTCTTCTTGACGAAATGGTAAGTGAAGATTCTATAGAAATGCTGAAGGCGGCTCTGCCCTACCTGCCTCCTCAGGGACAGTCTTTTATCTCTGTCTTTGCAAAATTTCTGGAGTTAAAAAATACACTGCGGTTCTTCAGACCTGCGGCCGGCTCCGCTCAGATCTGCGCCCAGTCCAGAGAAAAAAATAATCCTCTGGAAATGCTCTCCGCCTGCAGCAGCGTCTGCCACGGCCGGACCAAAGAGCAGCTTGACAGCATGATCCAGACTCTGACTATGCTTCAGATGTTTGAGTTCAGTCAGAAACCCGTCCCCCAGGAACCAGTGGAAAAGGAGGCAGATATCCATGGATAACCCTTCAAATGGATCCGGTAAACAAAAAAAGGACCAGGAAAATACTTCCTGGACCAAAGACCCCAGCCTGGCCGGACTGGATCCGGCCAAACTGGCTATGTTAAATTCTTTTGCCCAGCAGGGCGCGGGAAAAAATCCTCAGGAACTTCTTCCCCTTCTTATGGCGGCGGCCTCCCAGAGCCGGGCAAAGGGTACCCGCTTTTCCAGGGAAGAGATGGACGCTATCATCCAGGTCCTGAAAGCCGGAAAATCCCCGGAAGAAACCGCCCGTATGGATAAGATCATTCAGATGATGAAGATGTTTTCCTGATATCAGCGGGGGCTTCTTCCAGAATACATTGCCGGAGCAGCACAAGGGCATTAACTACCGCCTGCTCTCTGACGCTGCTTCGGTCGCCGTTAAAATGACATTCTTTTACCCTTGTTTTCCCTTTAAAACAGCAGCCGATAAAGACCGTTCCTACCGGATACCGGTCTGTTCCGCCCTCGGGACCTGCAAATCCGGTAACAGACAGAGCCCCGTCTACACCTGCCGCTGCAGCTCCTCCTTCCGCCATTTCTTTTGCGCATTTCCGGCTGACAGCACCCTGCTCTTTTAAGGTGCTCTTCTTTACCTTGACCAGTTTTCTCTTTGCTTTATTGGAATAGGTGACAAAGCCCTGTTTCAACACCTCTGAGGCTCCCGGCACATCTACGATCCTGGCGGAGAGGGCGCCTCCCGTACAGGATTCCACTGTAGTCACCGTAAGTCCCCGCTCCTTCAGAAGCTCCACTACTGCTCCTTCCAGAGTCATTTCTTCCCTTTCTGTATAAAGGGCTTCTCCAAAACGATGCCTCAGCTCAATGGCCACAGGCTCTATCAGCTTTTGTGCTTCTTCCTCATCGACAGCCCTGGCTGTAAGACGGATATGGACTTCCCCCGGTTTTGCATAAGTGGCCACCGTAGGATTTTTCTGCTTCTGGATCAGATCCCGGATATCTGTTTCCGCCTGGCTCTCTCCTATGCCGCAGATTTTCAGGGTTCTGGAGGAAATGATCTCCGGCTGTCTTTTATGAAGATAAGGATAAATTTTGCTTTCAAACATAGGGATCAGTTCTCCCGGAGGGCCTGGAAGAAGGATCGCTGCTTTCTCTCCTTCTTCCACAATGATACCTGGGGCCGTTCCATTATCATTTTCTACGGCAATGCCCCCCTCAGGTATCAGAGCCTGTTTCCAGTTATTCTGGGTAATGGTCTTTCCCGGGGTGTTCCTCAGGTACTGTTTCATAAACTTTTCAATATGCTTCCGGCTTTTTTTATCCTCTACCAGTTCCCGCTTCAGGACTTTGGCTACCGCCTCTTTGGTAAGGTCATCCTGGGTAGGCCCCAGTCCGCCGCAGAGGATCACCACGTCCGACCGTTTCATAGCCGCCCGGAAACATTTGCACAGCCGGCGCATATTGTCTCCCACTACGCTTTGGTAATACATAGACAGGCCCAGATCTGCACATTTCTGGGCAATATAGGCGCCGTTAGTATTCACAATATTTCCTAAAAGCAGTTCTGTTCCCACACAGATCAATTCTGCTGTCATCTGTTTTCCTTCTTTCTCAGTCCTGCATGCTCAGCACTTTTTTATTCTTTACAATATAGTCTACCAGAGAAATAATGGTCAGGGCCACAGCGATCACAATAAATACTGTGATCAGGGTCTGGAAGACCGGATTCTGGATATCCATGATCATCAGGATGATCAGGATCATCTGAGATACCGTCTTGAATTTTCCCCAGTAGCTGGCAGCGATCACAATACCGTTATCTGCTGCTACAAGGCGGAATCCGCTGATGATAAACTCTCTGGCAATGATCACGATGGTGATCCAGGCTGCCAGCTTATCCATGGCGGTAAAGCAGATCAAAGCGGAACACACCAGGAGTTTGTCCGCCAAGGGATCCATAAACTTTCCGAAATTCGTTACCAGATTATATTTTCTGGCCAGGTATCCGTCTAAAGTATCGGTAAGGCTGGCCGCTACAAAGATCACCAGCGCGATCCATTTATCTGCTGCTCCTGTGATATCATACATTAAAAAGGCTACAAAAAAGGGGATCATGATCACCCTTGCGATTGTCAGTTTATTCGGTGTATTCATCTTTCAACTCTCCTATCAAATCATATTCCAGGGCCCCGGTCACATGGACCATGGCAAAATCTCCGGACATCAGCTGGGTGTCCGTATTGATAAACAGATAACCGTCTACTCCCGGCGCGTCTCCATAGGTTCTGGCCACGTAAGCGTTCTCATCAGCTACTTTTCCTTCTACCATAACCTCTACTTCACTGCCGATCCTGGCGTTTCCCTTATCAATGGAAATCTCCTGCTGAAGTTCCATCAACTCTGCCTGGCGCCGCTGCTTCTCCTCTTCCTCGATCTGATCCGGCATTTTAGCCGCAGGAGTGTCCTCCTCTGCTGAGTAAGTGAAAACTCCCAGACGGTCAAATTCCATAGTATCGATAAACTCCATCAGTTCTTCATGCTCTTCCTGGGTTTCTCCCGGGAATCCGGTGATCAGCGTAGTCCTGAGGATAATATCCGGGATCTCTTTTCTTAAAGTCTCCACGATCTGGATCAGTTCTGCTTTCGTAGTCCTTCTTCCCATTCTTTTTAAGATCCTGTCATTACAGTGCTGGATAGGAAGGTCCAGATAATGGCAGATCTTTCTTTCTTCTTTCATGGTCTGGATCAGTTCCGGATAAATTTCCTCCGGATAACAGTAAAGGATACGGATCCACTGGATCCCCGGTATCCGGCAAAGTTTCCGAAGCAGGATGTGGAGAGATTTTTCTCCGTAAAGGTCCTTTCCATAGACAGTCGTTTCCTGGGCCACCACGATCAGTTCCCGCACCCCCTGGGAAGCCAGATATTCTGCCTGGGCCACCAGTTTTTCCATGGGAATGCTCCGATATTTTCCTCTGAGTTTGGGAATGATACAATACGTACAGCATTTGTCACAGCCTTCCGCAATCTTCAGATAATCGTAATAGCCCCCTGTGGTGATCACTCGTTTTCCCTCTGCCTGAGGAACCCGGTCGATACTCTGGAAATCCAGATATTTTTCACCTTCAAAGGCCTTATCCAGAGCCTGGATCAGTTCATCCCAGCTTCCGGTTCCCAGAACTGCGTCTACCTCAGGAATCTCTTTTATGATTTCTTTCTGATAGCGCTGGGCCAGACATCCTGTGACCAGCAGGGCTTTTAATTTTCCAGTTTCCTTATACTGGGCCATTTCCAGAATGCTGTTGACGCTTTCCTCTTTTGCGTCATGGATAAAAGCGCAGGTATTGATAACAATAGCCTCCGCCTCACTTTCATCATTGGTGATCTCATAGCCATTTTCTACCAGCGTTCCCAGCATTTCTTCCGAGTCTGCCAGATTTTTATCACAGCCAAGAGAAATAAACAGTACCTTTCTCATGAAACCTCCTTGGATTAGCACAAAGGACCGCCGGCAAGAAGCTGTCAGCAGTCCCTGTACATGATTTTTATCTTTTTAGTTTTCTTCCTCTTCTGCCTGAGGATCTTCCGGCAGGATATGGACTTTCCCTTTGTAGATCTCTTCTACCGCAATAGACAAAGGTTTTTTCCCTGCGGAAGGAACCATAGGTTCTCTTCCTGCGATCAGCTGTCTTGCTCTCTTGCTTGTAGCAAGGACTACGGAATAACGGCTGGTTACTAATGGCTGGTCCTCCATCTGAGAACCTTCGTTAATAGCCTCCATAAGTTCTGTGTAAGATGGATGTATCATATTTATTCTCCTTTCTGAAATACAGCAATTTCCTCAGTTATCTTTTCAATAAACTCCTGACAGTTCTCTGCTCTGTCATGCTGGCTCTGGATGATCCCGTGCATACGGTCCACACATTCCTCCAGCTGGTCATTGACCAGGATATAATCATATTCCGGCATGCCTTTCGCCTCTTCAAAAGCTCTGGCAAGCCTGGAATCGATCACCTCCATAGTTTCTGTTCCTCTTCCAACAAGGCGTCTTTTCAGTTCCTCTGCACAAGGCGGCGTCACAAAAAGCAGCAAAGTGTCCGGACGCTTTTCCTTTACTTTTAAGGCGCCCTGGATCTCGATCTCCAGGATCACATCTTTTCCTTTATTCAGCTGCTTTTCCACATAAGCTTTGGGAGTCCCGTAATAATTTTCTACATATTGGGCATACTCGATCAGAGCGTCCTGAAGGATCAGCTCCTCGAATTCTTTTTTGGTATGGAAAAAGTATTCCCGGCCGTTTTCTTCTCCCGGTCTGGGAGCTCTGGTAGTAGCAGAGATAGAAAGGGCATAATTGTCATACTTTTCCATTAATCTCTTGATCAGCGTGCCTTTTCCGGCTCCTGAGAAACCGGAAACCACAACTAAAATTCCTTTTTCAGCCATCATATTCCCCTCTTGTTTCATTCTCCGGAAATGAGCCAAACCTTTTGGATATGGTCTCCGGCTGGAGAGCGGAGAGAACTACCATATCGCTTTCCGTAATAAGAACCGCCTTGGTCTTCCTTCCCTGGGTAGCATCTACTGCTTTCCCCGCCTCTTTGGCCGCCTGTACCAGACGTTTGATAGGAGCTGCGTCGGGACTGACCACCGCCACGATCTTATCCATGTTTACTACATTTCCAAATCCGATATTTAATAATTTTGCCATAGACATGCCTGCCTTTATTCAATATTCTGAATCTGTTCCCGGACTTTCTCGATCTCTGTTTTCAGATCAATAGCCAGATTGGAGGTCTCCAGATCATTGGCCTTAGAAAGGATGGTATTTGCCTCCCGGTTCATTTCCTGGGCAATAAAATCCAGCTTTCGTCCCACTCCTTCATTTTCATGAAGGACTTCTTCCATACGGTGGATATGGCTCTTTAATCTTACCGTTTCCTCATCCGTACAGATCTTATCGGCAAAAAGGATCACCTCTGCTGCGATCCGGCTCTCTTCGATCTGGCTATCTGCCAGAAGTTCTTTCACTTTGCCTTCCAGCTTCTCCCGGTATTCCCGCAGGATCTCAGGAGATCTGTGTTCCACCAGATCCACCTTTTTGTCCATAGTCTTCAGTTTTTCCAGGATATCCTGTCTTAGATGAGCGCCTTCCTGGGTCCTGCTCTCTACAAACTGTCCGGCCGCCCTGCGGATCACTTCCTCCAGAGCTGTCCAGAGTTCTTTCTCATCCGGCGTCTGTTCTTCCATGGTAAATACCTCAGGATACTTAGACAGGGACGCTGCTGTGATCTCTGTATCCAGTCCGAACTCACTGCCCATTTCCTGAATATAAGTCAGATACTGCCGGGCGATCTCCCGGTTGTACTTTACCGAAACTCTGGCCTGGGTGTAGTCTTCATAGGTAATAAAAAGATCCACTTTTCCTCTCTGGATATACTCCTTCAGAAGATTACGGATAGCCGCCTCAAAAAAGCTGAGCTTCTTAGGCATCCGCATATTAATATCCAGATAACGGTGATTCACTGATTTCATCTCCACCGTGATCTTTTTTTCTTCGTCAACTAGCTCGGCTCTTCCAAAGCCGGTCATACTTTTAATCATGTAAAACTCTTTTCTGTGTCTAATATTTGCCAAAGGGCATAAACATACATAGTCATTATAAGACAACCCCTTCTGCCCGTCAAACATTTTTTTGCTTCTTACAGAAAATTATGCTAATATAAAAAAGATAGTCCTAAGTGATTAGTCAAAACCCTTGCGGCAGTCGCCAAATGGTCATGCAGGCATGCCCCTTGGCTCATTGTCCGCAGGAATAAAGGAGTGCAAAGAATATGGCATTTGATGGAATCACCATCGCAAATATGGTAAAAGAATTTCAAGATACCATCGTGGGAGGAAAGATCAATAAGATCGCCCAGCCGGAGGCCGACGAGCTGCTGATCACCATAAAAAACAATAAGACCCAGTACCGTCTGCTGATCTCCGCCAGCGCTTCTCTCCCGCTGATCTATTTTACAGATAAAAATAAAATCAGTCCCCTTACCGCCCCTAACTTCTGTATGCTTCTGCGGAAACATATCGGCAGCGGAAAGATCGTCTCTGTAATCCAGCCGGACATGGAACGGGCCATCGAGTTTCGGATCGAACATCTCAACGAGCTGGGGGATATCTGCTACAAGACTCTGGTGGTGGAGATCATGGGCAAACACAGTAATATTATCTTCTTAAACGAAGAACGGATGATCCTGGACAGTATCAAACATATCTCCGGAAATGTAAGTTCCGTCCGGGAAGTCCTTCCGGGGAGAGACTACTTTCTTCCCAAGACCCAGGAAAAGTACAATCCTCTTACCGTGTCGGAAGAAGAATTTTTCTCCTTTGTATGTGAAAAACCCACTACTCTGGCCAAAGCCCTCTATACTTCTCTTACAGGGATCAGCCCCTGTATTGCCGAGGAGATCTGCTTCCGTGCTTCCTTAGACGGCAGCCAGCCGGCCAAGTCTCTGGAGGGCCCGGCGAAAGAGCATCTTTTCCATACTTTCCAGAGAGTTATGGAAGATGTGCAGGAGGGAAATTTCCAGCCCAATATTGTTTATAATGAGAAGGAAGAACCTGTGGAATATGCAGCTCTTCCCCTGACAAAATACGGAAACGCTCCTGTGAAGAATTTTTCTTCCATGTCCCAGGTGCTGGAACAGTATTATGCCCAGAAAGACCAGATCACCCGGATCCGTCAGAAGTCCTCAGACCTTCGCCGGATCGTCCAGACCGCTCTGGAAAGAAACCGGAAAAAACTGGATCTCCAGTCCAAGCAGATGAAAGATACACAGAAAATGGACAAGTACAAAGTCTACGGAGAACTGATCAACACCTACGGATACAATCTGGAAGACGGATGCAAATCCTTTCAGGCTCTGAACTATTATACCAATGAGGAGATCACCATCCCTCTGGATCCTACTATGAGTCCCCAGGAAAACGCCAAGAAATATTTTGACCGGTATAATAAGCTGAAGCGCACCGCCCAGGCTCTGGAAGAACAGTTAAAGGATACTCAGGAAGAAATCCAGCACCTGGAATCCATCAGCACAGCCCTGGATATCGCCCTGCAGGAAAATGACCTTTCCCAGATCAAAGATGAGCTGACAGAATACGGCTATATCAAAAAACACTACTCGGGAAATAAGAAAAAGGCCATGGCAAAATCCAAGCCTCTTCACTATATTTCCAGCGATGGCTACCATATCTATGTAGGAAAAAACAATTATCAGAACGACGAACTGACCTTTAAATTCGCCACAGGAAATGACTGGTGGTTCCACGCCAAGAAAATGGCCGGATCCCATGTGATCGTAAAAAGCAACAATGAGGAGCTCCCCGACCGGACCTTTGAGGAAGCCGGAAGGCTGGCCGCCTATTACTCCAGCGGCAGGACAGCTCCCAAGGTAGAGATCGACTATATCCAGAAAAAACATGTAAAGAAACCAAACGGCGCCAAACCGGGATTTGTGGTCTACTACACCAACTATTCCCTGATGATCGAACCGGATATTTCCGGGATAGAACAGGTGGAATGATACTCTTCATAAAAGGAGCTGTCGCATTAATCAAAATCGAGAATATTTATACATTTTATTGCTCAGTCTGTGCCGCTTTGAGCCTATGGTCTCAAAGCTATGCTCGACAAATTCACATAAAATGTATAAATATTCCTGACATATGACTAATGCGACAACTCCATCAAAATCTCTTTTTCTATTAATTCTTACATACTATATAATATTTTCTTTTTGTCCCCTATTTTTCTTTAAACCATCACTAAACTTGGGGATTTTCCGGGACTATACGGTTATCATTCAAAATTCCAATATTTAACCGTTTTACCCTGTTTAAAACTACAGTTCAAATTGTAAAAACCATTTTTAACCGTAAATTTTGCTTCTTGATAGTTCTCATTTCCAAAATTCCTATACTTTCCCTTTATCCAAAACTTCTTTTAATAGTGTCCAGTTCTCCTGCCTTCTCCACCCAGTTCTCTACGTAGCCGCAGCGGCAGCAGACATAGCGGATAACCGGGATCTTCCCTATTAAAGTTATGGAAGTGGTATAGATATTGTTTCCGCTGGTATAACGGCGGGGATTATCGGGAACACGAACAATATCAATGGAACCGCACTTGGGACATCTTCCTGAATTTTTCATACCTGTTTTCCCCTTAAAATTCTTTTTTCTTTATAATCCTGACACTGATCCTTACAGACAAAAGTAAGATCAAAACAGTGGCAGCAACCAGGATCACCAAAAAAGCTCCGATCCCTATTTCAGGAAGGAAATCCAGAAGAGGCAAGAAATCTTCCCCCCACTGCTCTACACTCTGTGCAAGCAGGGCTATGGTCAAATAGACCACAGCAAAGCAAATGATCACAGCAATCCTCCCTTTCTCAGCGCCAAATTTCAGCATGACAGGTATCATCACCGCCATCATAAATAATACAAGGGGCAGAACAATAAAAGCAGTTATGACCAGTTCACTGACAGGCCCCTGGCCTCTGACCACTCCGGCAGCCGTTGCCAGAGCGGATACTGCCAGCCAGGCTCCCAGGCCCATGATCAGTCCGAAACAGTATTTTTCAACGGCGTAGGTCTTTCTGGCGATGGGAAGGGAAAACAAAAAGGCGTTTCCATTGTCCAGTTCATCATAGCTGATGGTACTTACCGAAAACAAAGAGAATATAAAGGATACAAATCCAATAGTATAGGATGTGTTTTTTGAAAACAGAGCCATTCCGATCCCAATGACCATGATCAAAGCGAAAAAGTTTTTCTGTACCTTCATTAACCGAAAATCTTTTATCAATAATCCTTTCATAATCTTTCACCTCTTATCATCATAGTTATCACTTCATCAATATTTCCTTTTTCAATGGCGATACCCGGGTAATTCTCCAGGTAATATTGTTTCTGGTTTGTCAGGCAGCTATATCCATAAGGTTCTTCCTTTTTCCGCAGGATATAGTTTTTGTCCAGCCCCGCATACTGGTCTCTGTCCACTTTCAAAAGTCCGTAATCGCTGAGAAGTACATCTGTGTCTTCATGGAGGATAATCTTTCCCTCATGGATCATATAAAGGTCATCACACAAGGTTTCCAGGTCGCTGGAAATGTGAGAGCTTATAAGGATAGACCGCTCCTCGTCTCTCTCCATAAATTCCCGGAGCATTTCCATGAGTTCATCTCTGGCTACCACGTCCAGACCGGCAGTAGGCTCATCCAAGATCAGCAGTTTTGCATTATGGGAAATTGCTGCCAGAACTTTCAGCTTTGCCTTCATTCCTGTAGAAAAATCTTTCAGACGTTTCTTTTGGGGAAGCTGAAACCGCTTCACCTGTTCTTTGAAAAAGGCTTTGTCAAACTCGGAATAGAGGCTTTCCATAACAGGAATGATATCTTCGATAGTCAGATACCCGCTGAACCCGGAGTCAGAAAGGACAACTCCCAATTTCTGTTTGTCTTCTGCTGAAAAATCCTTCAGGTCTTTTCCAAAAATCCGGATACTGCCGCCATCTGTAGAGATCAGCCCCAGGACTGCCTTAAAAGTGGTGCTTTTTCCTGCTCCGTTCTGTCCAATGAGACCTGTGATACAGCCTGGCTGCACCTCCAGGGAACAATCCAGAGCAAAACTTCCATAGTTCTTTCTTAAATGATCGATTTTTAACATAATCACCCCTCCAACAATAACTCAAATATGTCTTTTAAATCCTTATCGCTGATCCCGCAGCGTCTGGCCTTCTGGATGGCTTTTTCCAGATCTGCCTCTACTTCCTTCTTCTGCTCCTCCAAAAGCCGTTCTGTATTGGTGGCCGCCACATAGGTTCCTTTGCCATGAACAGTAACGGTAAAGCCTTCGGCTTCCAGATCGTCATAGGCCTTTTTCACGGTCAGGGCGCTGATCTTCAGCTCCCTGGCCAGGGCGCGTACAGAAGGCAGATTATCATTCTCCTTTAACTCTCCTTTCCGGATAAGGGTTTTAATCTGGTCCACGATCTGCTCATAGATCGGGATCATCAGAGAATTGTTTATGATTATCTTCATGTACGGTTCCTCCTTTGTTGCAAACAGTATATAACAGTAATTAACTGTTGTCAAGTGTTATATACTGTTTATTTAAAAACAAAAAAAGGGGCTGTCGCATTAGTCATATGTCAGGAATATTTATACATTTTATGCGAATTTGTCGAGCATAGCTTTGAGACCATAGGCTCAAAGCGGCACAGACTGAGCAATAAAATGTATAAATATTCTCGATTTTGATTAATGCAACAGCCCCTCTTTTCTGTCTATCCTATTCTCTCAATTTTCATCACAGTTTCCTCTTTCCAGATTCAGGAGGAACTCCTTCACTCCCAGTCCCCCGGCATACCCTGTCAGTCTCCCGTCAGAACCGATCACTCTGTGGCAGGGAATGATAATGGGAACAGGATTTTTATGATTCGCCATTCCCACCGCCCTGCTTGCTCTGGAATTTCCTATCTCTACAGCGATCTCCTTATAGGTCCGGGTTACTCCATAAGGGATCCGGGTGAGTGCCTCCCATACTCTTTTCTGGAAATCTGTTCCTTCCGGCACACAGGGTAGGGTAAATTCTTTTCGCTTCCCCTGGAAATATTCTTCCAGTTCTTTCACTGCCCGTCTGGTCATCTCACTGGCCTTTCCTGTGGATTTTACTTTCTCGTCTTCCCCAAATTTTATTGCCTGGATACCTTTTTCTCCAGCCAGAATTGTCAGAGCTCCTACAGGGCTTTCATATATTTCTCCGTAAATCCTTTGTTCCTCCATAATCTCCCTCCCTATATCCAGGTGATCAGCGATATGCAAAATATCCCTGCATAATACAGGCTCAGCGCCAGCACACTCATTGGTTTTGACAGCTTATGGAAAAATCCTTTTCCCACCATTAAATCAGAAACCGCAAACAGCAGGGCTCCGATCCCGGGTCTCAGATAATCCGGTCCCAGTTTTGCAGGCAGCATAATCGCCACTGCCGTCATTCCCATAAGTACAGCCGGGTATAGGATCATGACATACAGCCAGGGGTTTTCTTTTCCCCCTTCTAACTCCCCGCGAAAGATATACAGGGAAATTCCCATAAAAAGCAGCCACCAGAAAAAGCTTACAGGAGTGTAGGCTCCTCTTGTAAGAAACCAGCCGATCAATATCAGATGACCCGCTCCAAAAACTCCCATCCCCAGGAAAAACTGTATCTCCAGAAGTCCGTCCGCCAGCAGGAACAGAAGCAATGCCGCCAGGATCCATTTTTTATCCAGTCCCTGGCTGTCCCCTCTTGCCCAGATCCCGAGGAAACCGGTACATACGATCATCCAGGTAGAAAGGCACTTAGGAAGTATATTCCACTTCTGTTTTCCCCATTCCTTGATCTTAAAATGGAGAGTCATCCCTGCGGCGATTACAGGAATCACCAAAATCCCCCAAATCACATACAGCATAAAACACCCCCGTCCTCTATCCGCAACAGTTTCTGTATGGCTACATTTTATCATGAAAAAAGGCTATGTAAAGAGCTCCAGGAAAATATCTTAATCGCTCTTGACATCTTCCAGAAAACTATACAAAATAAACCTATAGAAACAGAGCTGGAAGCCTGGCTGACTTTCCTAAGCTGCGACCAGCCGGAAAGAATCATCCAGCTTTTAGAGCAGTTTCCATTTTTCAAAGAAATATATCAGGAAATTTATGATATCTGTCAAAATATCGAAGAGGTAATGCGTATGTTTTCTAAAGAGCTTTATGAATTAGACAAAAATACCGTCCAATATATGATTGATGAGCTTGAAGAACAGGTAGAGGCCTATAAAAAAGAAAATATGGAATATAAAGAAACCTGTCTTTCTTTAACTCAACGGATCAAAGAGTTGGAAGCACAGCTTTCTCAATATAAGAATTTTTCTCAGTCAGAGACCTCACAACAGCCAACAGAAAATAAATCCTGACACTGTTTTTAAGCAGTCTTCCATTAAAGAACACATCAGAAAGGAACTTTCATCGCCATGTCATTAGAATCTGTAAAACAATACTTTAAATCCTTTGGAAAGGAGGAGGACATTAAAGAATTTTCTCAGTCCAGCGCCACTGTAGAGCTGGCCGCCCAGGCAGTAGGCACAGATCCTGCCTGGATCGCCAAAACCCTATCTTTTTACAGCAAGGAAAAGGATCACGCCATCCTGATCGTCACCGCAGGAGATAGGAAGATCGACAACAGTAAATTCAAGCATTTCTTTGGTATGAAAGCAAAAATGCTGGCAAAAGAAGACGTAGAGCCTCTCACCGGACATGCCGTAGGAGGCGTCTGTCCCTTTGCCAATCCTTCTCATACAGAGGTCTATCTGGACCAGTCTTTAAAACGGTTTGAGACAGTCTTCCCTGCTGCCGGCAGCAGCAACTCCGCTATTGAGCTGACCTGCTCCCAGCTGGAGGAATACACCAATTTTAAAGAATGGATCGACGTCTGCAAAGCCATATGATCAGCAGATTTCTTTTGCGTCCTTAGGAAGTTTGTAAACACGTTCCAGCCAGGCTCTGGAGTTTCTCCCCTCTTCTTCATCATAGGAGAAATTCAGAGTCCTGCTTACTTCCCGGGCCACGTTTTCAAAAACATCGCACATTTCCAGAACACTCTTCCATATTGCTCCTTTTTCTCCTGCCGGATAGGTTCTTAAATATCTTTCGTAAAGTTCTTTTGGCAGGTATCTTTTCAGATATTTTCCACTTTTTCCTACACTGACAGAAAAATCATGATCCTTCCCGGCTTTCCAGGAAAGGACCTTAAACAGCATAGGTCGTATGATCATATCCAGCTGATCCATCACATAGGGAAGCTCCTCCCTCCACAGACCTTTTGCCACGTTGTTCAGGCACCACCAGAATTCATTACAGGCTGCCAGAAATTCTTCTTGGGAAGGTTTTTTCACCCAATAAATCTTATCAGATACCTGTTCCGGAACTGGAAGACATTCGGTCTTGTCTAAAAGTATCTGGTAAGGCTCCCCCTTTTTCAGCTGTTCTTTTACATAGGGAAGGGTGCATACATGAAGGTCCAGACGATTTCCGTCTGCAAACTGCATCAGCCATCCGTAGCAATTTTCATGGTTTCCATTATCCCAGAAACCCTCCTCCGGATACTGCATATAAAGCCGTTTTCCAAATCGGTCGATCCACTCCCTGTTTTCAATAAAAGGCCTGGTTTCTTTTACCACATAAACCAGGTCATAGTCCTGGAAAATATCTTTAGGAACTCCCGGAACTGTCCGGGAGCCTTCCAGATATGCCGCCAATATATTTTCGTCTTCTCTGGCCGTAGAGATCAGCAGAGCAAACATTTCCTTTTCACTTCTCATTTTTATACCTCATTCTGCAAAACATGGTCACGCCGGCAGCGGCTGTCAACAGTCCCAGCAGGGCAAAGGCCCCTGACACAGAAAACATCTCTGCCAAAGCGCCTCCTCCCGGACTCAGCACGGTCATAAAAATACTATAGGCCATACTGCCTGCTGATATCATTGTAGCACGGGATCCACTGGAAAAGAACTTCTGATTTTCTGTTTCTGTCCGAAGCATGATCATCTCGCTTATACAGTGAGCGGCTCCTGCGCCTATAACAGAAATCACCAGAAAATCAGCGCCGCTTAAAGTGAGGAAGATCCCTGCCGCGATCCCTCCTGCCAGATAAAGCCTCCCTATAGAAATCTTTTTGCTTTTTTCTGCCAAAACCGCTCCTGCCATAGTACACAGAGAGATCAGCAGCAAAGGAATCCCCAGAAATCCCGGCTCCAGTCCCACTGCCACCAGATGATCCTGGAGAAGCATATAGATCACATAAACTGCCGCAGATACCAGACCAGAATAGGCCATCCGCCAGGCAACTTCCGGTGTCTTTCTTAAAAAAGCAGCCGTATCCAGAAAATGTTTTCCCACCTCTGCCGCCATAGCTATAGCCGATAATTTTTTCTTATCTTCTCTTCCTTCTGCAGCGGCTTCTTTCAAAAGAGAAGCACAAAGAGTACACAGGATTCCCTGGAGCACTGCAAGGAGATAAGCCTTTTGATATCCCAGGCTTACAGTAACCACACTCATCAGACTGGTAAAGGCAAAAAGTCCTTCATAGAGAAAATCCTGCCGGGAAGCCACCTTCAAATATAGCTCTTCCTGCCCCGCACACAGAAGGCTGTCATAGGTCAGAGCCTCCCTGGTACCGGAAACCAGGTTGTAACTCACCGCATTGATCCCCATAGCCAGAAGGATCATGAAAAAATGGTCCGTAACGATCATAAAAAGCGCCCCGAAAGCCGACACTATCCCTGCCAGCATAAGGGTACGTCTCCTGCCTATGGTATCGGATACCATACCGCTGGGAATCTCAAAGCACATACTCACTGCATGGAAGACCCCCTCTGCGATCCCTGCTTGGGCAAGAGAAAATCCCCTCTGCAAAAGGAAAAAGACCCATACACTATCTACGATCTGAAGACCGCTTACTACTTCATAAAGATATAATCTGGAAATTTGTTTTTTGATGTTCATAGCATTATCCTCTCATTCTCACATTCCTAGATAATGCCCATTTTCAGAATTACAGACAGCAGATTTCCATCCTGTGAAAAGGCAGTTTCCTGCCTTCCTGGGACTCTGCCACAGATAAGATCAATCTCTAAAAATGAGCGCACTTATAGCCTGAACATCAAAAAAGTTGCCTTTTTTAATCATTAAAAATGGTGTTTTCCAGCCCATTTGTGCGCCCTCCTGTTCAAGATTCAGGTTACTAAAATACATAACCAAAGGTTATTATAACGGAAAATATATGACAGTGCAACCAGTATTTTTACATTCCATCAGTCCGTCTTCTTCCGGATCCAGAAGATCCAGATAAAGACTCCGGCTATCACCACAGCCGCAAAAGCCGGAAGGATAAAAAACCATACCGGATGATTTCCCTTTTCTTTTACTTCCTGCAAAACCTCTTCCGTGACAGTATTTTCCGTATTTTCTCCCCCTGCCTGCTCTTGGATCGCCTGTCCGGGTATTACAGGAGGTTCTTCCTCCATTGGTATTTCTTCGTTTTCAGGATCTGAAAGGCAGATCCAGCGATCTCTGATCCCTCGGTAATACCCTAAATTTCCCCAGATCCGTTCCTGGCTGTCTTTATAAAATTCCGAAAACGTCAGTTCCTCCTCCGGCTCCAGGATTCCCTGATTTTCTCCTGAGCATGGGTAGGACCAGAGAACAGCCTTCTCCCCTGCCGGAAGCGTCTCCTCTTCCCCTGAAAAGATTTCCTCCCTGTGGTCTTCTATGAACTGTCTGCTGTCATAAACCAGGTAAACATCTGCCATTAATACCCATTTTTCATCCTCCAGATATACGCCCCATTCTATACCCTGGCTGTCTGTATAGATATGTGATATCTGCAGCCTGGTGTTTCCCGGAATACTGCCGCTTTTTCTTCCATTTGGCGCAGTCCAGGAATCGATCTTACTCTGCGTATAATACTGTCTGTCCACATACTCACATTGATCACTATGTGTCTGATAAAACTGGTTTTCCGGCTCTAAGATCAAGTCTGCCCGTACCTGCCGTGGATTTATCCCTGACAAAACGATTACAAGTACAAATAAAAGTCCTTTGCTCAACCGCCGAGTAGTCTTCTCTCTGCTTTCAAAAAAGCTTTTTCTCATTTTCACCCTCCCTGTTTTCTACTTCTAATGTGTGGCTATCATATAAACTGCCCCACATAAATAAGAAATTCCATTGGCTGCCAAAGAAGCCAGCCAGGGATTTTTCTTACTTTCCATACACTTACACAGCAGACTTCCTTCTGTCAAAATCACAAGAATTTCTAAAACAATCTGTATACTCCAGCTTAAAAATCCAAAATGAAATGGCTGAAGATAATAAATCGTTACAGTCACAGGATTTGTAAGCAAATTCAGAACCGCCAGCAGCAGCAGATCCTTTCTCTTTCGGATACCAAGTACCAGAAAAACCAGGGTCTCGATAAGCCAGGTCAAACTCAGAGAAAGAATCAACGTCTCTATCCATAACTTCATATCATCCTCCTGTTCTCCTGCTGTCCACAGCTCTCTTTCCTGCCTTTTCCACCCTCTTTAATGCAATCCATAAAAGGAACAGGGAGAAAAAAGCTAAAAGCCCGGAACGGAAAGGAAATGCTGAAATTTCTGCTTCAAAATAGGAAGGCAGAAATCCGATAAATAAAGCAAAAGTCAACAGTCCAAAGGAAGTTCCCGGCCAGTTAGGAAAAATCCTGTATAAAAGCACCAGGGTAACCGGCATAGTCATGTTAAAAAGCAGGATTCCCCCTGTCTGGAGCCATATACAGGAAACACACAATAACAGGATTCCCCCTCCTCCAAGAGAAAAAACTACTGTTTTTTTCACCCCTGCCAGGTCAGCCACTATTCCTCCTGATAATTTTCCCAGAGCCGTTGCTCCCGTCAGGATCAGTCCTGTCTGTACTGTCTGGTTCCATGAAAAAGAATTGGTCATTCCCTGATAAGAACGTAAAACTACAGTCATAAAAATACAAAGAACCGGAACCAGATCAAAAGCTTTTTCGGAAACAACCGCATTTCTTTTCTGTATATCTATAAAGCTTGCTTTTTTTCTTTTTTCTCCTCTATTTTTCCCTGCTGCCACTCCGAAAGCAGCGCTCAAAAGCAGAACCAGAAGTACAGCCTCAGATATTATTTTCACATAAGGATCTCCTGAAAACAGCTTGCCCAGATAAATCCCCAATGCTCCGGTTGACACAAATAGCCCGGAAGGCCAAATTCTCTCTGGAAATTCTCTGAGAACCCGGGATCCTGTCCCCACATGAAAAGCAGCATTCCCTGCTCCTGCCAGAAAAACTGCGGGCCATAGTGAAAGATCTGTGGCCAGCGCCAGGATCACCAGCAATATACCAGCTATTCCTGTCCAAAAATAACCTTTTGCACTTCCATTGCTTTTCTCGCAGATTCCGTCCAGCAAAGTACCCATAGGTAATTCTAGGGCAAAGGCATAAAAATTATACAAAAACAGAAGTATATACCAGTCTTTATTTCCTACGATCTCCTGAAAAACAAAACATGCGCAGGTAAAATCAATCCAGAAATGGCAGATTGTCCCCCAGACGATAAAACCATATTTTCTCGTTTTCATTCTATATTATCCCTCTACCAGATCATAACTTTCCCCGATCATCTGCTGTATCTTCTCCTCCGGAACACTGCCGTCCAGAATAATAGAATTCCAGTGTTTTTTGTTCAGATGATAGGCAGGGATCACAGAGGGATACACTTCTCTCCAGAAATCTCTCCACTCCGGATCTGCCTTTACATTCAGCCAGATATGTCCCTCTCTTTCAAATATCCAAAGAAACACCTTTCTGCTTTTCTTTTTCCGGATCACGGTCCAGTTGGGATCGTGAAAAGGTTCATCCCTGTAAACCTCAGGAAAGGTCAGGGCATACCGTATGGCCTCTTCTCTTGTTTTCATCAGCTTCTCCTTATAAACCTTTTTATTCCCACAGGCATCCCCGATTCTTTCAGGCAGATCACATAGGCATAGCCCTGTCCCTTCTCATATACGGCCAGATACCTTTCTTTTAAGAACTGCTCCGTTTCTTTCATAGACTTTATATGGAGCCAGAGAAGGAAGCGGTTCACCTTCTGATCTCTCAGGAGCTTATAGAAAAATCCACGGTCTTCTTTGTGAAGTTTTCTTAAAAGCAGCCGTTTTGTTGCAATCTCTTTGCTTTCCGTTTTTATTCTCCATAAACCGGACTCTTGGTCGTTTTTTTCTCATCTCTCCATCTCCCTCTCGATCCACAGCATGATCACCTTTACAATGTATTCTTTCTGTCTGGGAGTCAGCTCTCTCCCTTTTCGGATCTTATGCCATTTTTCCAGGCACCCTCTGCAGCAGGTGG
>ERZ1643247.260-NODE-260-length-68047-cov-23.962128_pt1 | contig 68047 bp, 65 predicted proteins | sample MGYA00579264_ERZ1643247 | MGnify/ENA primary metagenome ERZ1643247 (study PRJEB29033, sample SAMEA4952262) | chicken gut metagenome | biome: Broiler Chicken; feature: Gastrointestinal Tract; material: Caecum | place: Ireland | collected 2018 | study: Broiler... | reverse complement strand
TTATGAGAAAATTTTTCCAAACAAAAAAAATGATGTCTTTTGTTTGTGTGTTATTTACGGCAATATTATCTCTTTGCTCAATTAACATCATGAATTATCACGACCTCCTCACAACTTCCACTGAAGAGCAAACTTTAAACGAAACCGACGAAACAAACGGGGGGGGGGAATCGCAAAGCGACATTTTAGAAAATGACGAAGTGACCGCCAATGCACCAACCAACTCTGGCTACTGGACAGACTCTGGCAATTACGCGACCTCTTTTGCAGGTGGCTCTGGCACAGAAGACGATCCATATTTAATTGAAACGCCACAGCAACTGGCGTATTTATCTTATTTAATTAATAATTCTTCATCATATTCAACTTATAGATCAAAATATTATGAGCAAACTGCAAATTTAGATATGTCTGCGTATTGGTGGGATCCCATTGGTTATAGTTCTAGCCGTTTTTTTTATGGGAGTTATGATGGCGGAGGCTTTACAATTTCTGGAATATATACTCTTAGCGGTTCAGATTACCAAGGTCTTTTTGGTTATGTTTATATGTATTTGTCCTCTCAGCGTTATATCTCTAATGTAAATATTATAAATTCTGATATACGAGGTGTTCGATATATTGGGGGAATTGTTGGATATATTAATTCTGACAACTATAACAATAATTCTTTAACTATTTCTAATTGCTCTGTGTCAAGCCCTGTGACTGCAGGTTATTATGCTGGCGGAATTGTTGGTTATGCTGGTAGTAATGTAAAACTAATAATTGATAATTGTGCAATGGTTGGAAAATCCGTTTCAACTACTAATGGTGGTAATTGTGGTGGAATAATTGGTTATTTTGATGGGTCATCATTAACAATAGAAAATACATATAATAAAGCCCAATTGAGTGGCAACATGCAAGTCGGTGGAATTGTTGGATATAGCATGGGGACTAATTCTGCAGAAATTAATAATTGTTATAACACTGGCGATATAGAAGGGGGAGATTATATGGGTGGTATTGCAGGAACTTTTGTTTTGGGAAGTGGTAGACGTGGATTTATAACTAAATGTTATAACTTAGGGAATATTAATTCTACTTTTGCTACTCATGGTATTCTAGGAGGAATTGTCGGAAGTGCTGGTTTAGTTTCAATATATGATTGTTATAATAGAGGAAATATTAATGGCATAGGAGGCTTTCCTAATTATGTTGATGGTATAGGTGGTATATGTGGAGTCCTTAGATCTTCAGTCAACACATATTATTCGCTTGTTTATAATTGTTATAATACTGGAATTATATATAGCACTGGAGCGCATGGATCAATAGTTAGCGATGTAGGGTTTCGTAGTCATGTATATAGTTGTTTTAGTGCAGGCTCATCATTAAATATTTATGATGAAGTTAACAGCACTTCATCTGTATCAGATAATTTTATTGATGAAAATTATGAAAATTGTTTAAATCTTGATTGGTATACAACAACATCAAATTGGCATGAAGATTATCCATGGGATTTTGAAAATACTTGGGCGATCACGGAAGGTGTTAATGACGGATTGCCGTATTTAAGAGATATGACTTGGTCAATGTCTTTCACCATCACCTATTATCCGAATGGGGCGAGCGGGGATGAGGTGGTTGAAAGTAAGGTGGGAAGTGAGGCGTATACTATTAGGAGTAATATGTTTACGCGAAGTGGATACAATTTCACTGGGTGGAATACCGAGGCGAATGGCGGTGGTGTGAGTTATTCGGCTGGGAGTTCGTATTCAGACCTTGCAAACTTAGACTTGTATGCGCAGTGGAGTAGAATTACATATACGATTAAGTATGACAAAAATGCGAGTGATGCAACTGGGAGTATGGCTAACACAACTAAGTATTATGGCACAAATGTCACACTGAGGAGTAATGCTTTCAAGCGAACAGGATATACATTTTTAGGCTGGGCAACAGAGAAGAATGGAGATGTGGTATATTCCAATGGTGCAACTTACACGGCAAATGCAAGTGTGACGCTGTATGCCAAATGGGATGCATACACTTACTACGTTAAATTCAATGGTAATGGTTCGACAAGCGGGAGTATGAACAATCAAACCTTTAAGTATGGCACGGCGCAGAAGTTGACAAGTAATGCGTTCACAAAGACTGGGTTTACTTTCTCTAAGTGGACAAGAAATGCTGACGGAACAGGAACGAGTTATTCTAATGGTCAAAGTGTTAGCAATTTAACAGCATCAAAGGGAGCGACGATAAATTTGTATGCACAGTGGACGGCAAGAAATGAAGCAAAATATGACAGCGCAGGTAAGTATTGGTATGTGGAAAATGGCAAAATACCGCAGACTAAAGTGACGAACTCCACTTTGATATCCAATTTAAACAAAGCCACAACAAATGGCGCGAAATACTATATTGCAGGGCAAACCTTAACGGCAAAGGTATATAGCGGAAAGGAATATTGTAAGTGGAACAATAATTGGTATGAAGTGGAGCCGATTAAGTGGAGGTTGGACGCGTCATCAAGTCAAAAAGACGGCTATGGCACAACAACAGATACCAACGCAGTTTTAGCCGAAATTGTGTATGTTGACCAATATTCTTCAAGTTCAATAGACGCAGGCGAAGGGTATTCTAACCAAAGCGTGACCGATTTTATGCGAAACGGCATTTCAACCACATATCTTGTAAATTACTCTTCTTCCACGCAAACCTTTGGCACAGGTTCCACGCTCTATGGAACAAACGCCAGCACGACAGCGAGAATGTTTGTTTCCTCTCAAAGCGAGATTAATGCAGTAAATGGCACTATGAACATGACATTCTCAGACCTTGTGAAAGATATGATTAAATATTATGGCGGAACGAATGTTTACTTCACACGCGACCTTGGTTCAAACTACAATAACATTGTTTGCTTTAACGAGGTTGGACGCGAAGTGCAACGCTTTGCCACAGATTACCGCGGTGTGCAATTCACCGTTCGCTTCACGGAATACGGCTGTGTGGCTTAAAATTAAAATACATTAACAACTTTAATTTAAATTCAAGTTAATGATTTTAAAATATTTAAAAGAGGATAAATTTCCTCTTTTTATTAACTCTATGTTTCGATTATATCCAAAAATTCTTGTGGAAAGTCTATGTTTAAACAATATTGTTTTCCTGTCAGTTCATTTTCAAAATTTAGCCTTTTTAAATGTAAGAAAGTGTGTGAAAATTCATCCTTTTTTCCATAGATTTTGTCGCCAATAAGAGGATAACCAATGTGCGACGAGTGCAGGCGAATTTGATGTGTTCTTCCCTTTTCAATTTCCGCTTTAATAAAGGTTTTGTTATATAGTTCTTTGATTGGCGTTAAAGTTGTTTTTGCGCTTTGCCCTTTTTCATTACACACGCGTTTCATGATGTTTATGCCGTTTTCTTGCAGGGTTAGAATAGGAACATCCACAACTTTCACATCTTTTAAAATGCCATGACAGATGGCGTAGTATTCCTTTTTAATGTTCACAGTTTTTTGATATGCTATTGCGTCCTTTGCAACAAGAATTAAACCAGAGGCGTCTTTGTCAAGCCTGTTCATAATGCGCAGAGTGAAATTATCATCTTTCTTTTTAATATATGCACAAATCATGCCTGACAAATTGTCGCTGTAATGCGAGCGGGTGGGGGTTGTGGCAAGAAGTGAAGGTTTATTTATCACAAGATAATCTTCATCTTCATAAACGATGTTTAAGGGCTTTTCAATCAACTCAATTTCGGTGGCTTTATATGGATTTTTTGCAATTTCTAAAACATCGCCATTTTTTAAAACTGTTTTCACATTCGTGGCTTTTCCGTTTAATAGGATGTTTTCAAGATTATTTCGTAGTGCCGAAATATAGTGTTCAGAAAATTCGTTTTCTTTTAAAAATTTATAGATGTTTTTCTTTTGCGTTAAGCCGTCAATTTCGATTTTCAAATATTTCATCTCTATATTATGCCATAATTCGCACAAAAAGTGAAGAAATTTTTTATTTTGCTTGACAATTTTTCTTAAAAAGTTTATACTAGCCATGAAAAACGATGATGAAAGACCAGTATCTGCATTAAGATTTCTTACAGAGAGCCTTGGTTGCTGGAAAAAGGCAGAAATTTTGCAGTGAATTCACTTTCTAGTTGCACCTTGAAGGATGTTTCTGTGTAGGGGTTGTCGCGTGGCAGGCGTAATTGCTTTAATGAGGCGTTTTAACGCGAAGTTAGGTGGTATCACGATTTTTGTCGTCCTAATATATGGGGCGACTTTTTTTAAAGGAGAAAGTTATGAACGAAAAATTAGACGCAATTTTAAAAAACGGCTTAGAGGAAATTGAAAAATGCACCGACTTAAAAGCTTTGGACGAAGTTAGGGTGAAATTCCTTGGTAAGCAAGGGGAATTGACTGCAATTTTAAGAAATATGAAAGAAATTCCTCCTGAGGAAAGAAAGAATGTTGGAATGAAGGCGAACACTATCCGTGAAAAATTGGAAAATGCGCTTAGCGAAAAGACAAATAAAATGGAAGAGGAAAAACTTCTTGCAGACATGGCAAAGGAAAAAATTGACATCACCATGCCAAGTAAAGGCGTGAAAAAAGGCGCTCTTCATCCTCTCACAAGGTTCAACAATAAGTTTATGGATATTTGTGTGGAAATGGGTTTCACGGTTATTCAAGGCCCTGAAATCGACACAGATTACTATAACTTTGAGGCTTTAAATGTGCCAAAGAACCATCCAGCAAGAGATATGCAAGACTCGCTCTACATCACCGACAACATTTTGATGAGAACGCAAACTTCCAATATGCAAGTGCATGCCATGGAAACTATTAAACCACCTTTTAAAATTGTTTGCCCTGGAAGAGTTTATAGGAATGATGACGACAGTTCTCACTCTCCAATTTTCAATCAATTTGAAGCGCTTGTTGTGGATGAAAATATCGGGCTTAAAGACCTAATGAAAATGATTGACACAATTTTGAAAAGACTTTTTGGTGAAGATGTTAAGATGCGTGTGCGTCCTTCCTATTTCCCATTCACAGAGCCTTCCATTGAGATTGACGCGACTTGCCAAATTTGTAAAGGTAAGGGTTGCTCGCTTTGCAAAGGCTCAGGTTTTTCAGAAGTGTTTGGTGCGGGTGTTGTGAACCCTAAGGTTTTGGAGATGTCTGGAATTGACAGCAAGAAATATAGCGGGTTTGCGTTTGGACCTGGAATTGACAGAAGTGTGATGATAACAAACCGCATACCAAACATTAAATACCTATTTAGAAACGATCTCAGATTTTTAAAGCAAATGCGATAGGTTGTGGTAATATGCAAGCATAACACGCCATATATTGTGGTTATATATTTTTAGGAGAAGAAAAAATGAAGATTTCTTATAATTGGTTAAAAGATTTTGTTAAGATTAATATTCCTGCTGAGGAACTTGCAAACAAACTTTCCGTTTCTGGTTTTGAAGTGGAAGAAGTTATTCATATGAACGAACATTTGCATGATGTTTATGTGGGAAAAATCACAAAAATTGAAAAGCATCCAGAGGCAGATAAACTTCAAATTTGCCAAGTTGATGTGGGAAATAAACAGGTGCAAATCATCACTTCTGCAACTAATGTTTTTGAGGGCGCTGTTGTTCCTGTTTCCTTGGAGGGCGCAGATTTAGCAAATGGTGTTAAAATTAAACCAACTGCTTTTCGTGGCGTGAAAAGTGAGGGTATGTTTTGTTCTGGCGAAGAACTTGGCATTGATGAAAACTATATTGAGGGCGCTGGAATTAATGGCATTTTGATTTTGCCAAGTTCTATGCGTGCTGGCGAAAAGATTGAGGACGCGCTTATGCTTAACGATGTTGTTTTCGACATCAACGTCACACCAAATCGCCCTGACTGCAACAGTGTGATTGGCATTGCACGCGAAGTTTGCGCTATTTATAACTTAGAATTTACCGATGTTGACTATTCATATAAAGCAACAGACGACGATGTTAAAAAATTTATCAATGTGGAAGTTAAGACGGATAAGTGTCCAAGATATATGGCGTCGTTTGTTAAAGATTTAAAAATTGAACGCTCTCCACTTTGGCTTAGGTCAAGACTTTTTTCTGTTGGCATTAAACCTATCAACACGATTGTTGATATCACAAACTATGTGCTAATCGAGCAAGGTCAACCTATGCACGCATTCGAATATAAACACTTGGTTGGCAAGAAAATTATCGTTCGCCAGGCAAAAGACGGCGAGCAAATTAAAGTTTTGAACGGAAACTCTTACTCATTGTCTCATGACGATATGGTGATTGCCGATAGCGAAAAACCTGTGGTTATTGCAGGCGTTATTGGCGGTGTTAATTCTTGTGTGGAAGAAGACACAAAAGAAACCGTGTTTGAATGTGCGGTTTTTGACCTTAAATCTGTTCGCTTAACTTCAAGAAAGTTTGGGCTTGCCACAGACTCATCGCTTAGATATTCAAAGGGAGTTTACCTAAGCACACCAATTAATGCCATAAAGCGTGCGCTGAACCTTGTTTGCACACTAAAATGTGGAACTATTGTTGGCGGGCTTATTGACACTTGCAAGGAAAAATACACTCCAAGAACGGTTAAGGCATCACTTAAAAAGATTGATAAGATTTTGGGAATTGAAATTGACAGAAAGCGAATTTTCCAAATTTTAAATAGCCTTGGAATTAAATCGACGATAAATGGTGACACAATCACTTGCTCTCTTCCATACACTCGCGAAGATATTGAATGTGAAAATGATTTGGCAGAAGAACTCATCCGTATTTATGGCTATGATGTTTACAATAACATCGAAGGTGGAGCATTTGAAAATTCCTCTGTCACAATCGGCGCTTACGAGCCAAGGCTTGTTATGGAAAACGAAATGAAAAAGGAACTTGTTGACAATGGTTTCTATGAAACTTTGAACTATTCCTTGTATTCCTCCACTGCTTGCGAAAAACTTTTAATTGAAGATGAAAGAAAGAATGTTATAAAACTTGCAAATCCAATCAGCGAAGACTTATCCACGGTTAGAACGGTTATGGCACACGCGCTTTTGTTGGATATTAAATATAACCTTTCAGTTGGTAATAAGAATTTGAGATTTTTTGAAACAGGAAGAATTTATCTTCCAAAATCTCTTCCATTAACCGAACTTCCAGTGGAGAATAACAGACTTTCGCTTGCGGTTTGTGAAGACGGTTATGATTTCTTTATGCTTAAAAATGTTATGGAGAATCTTTTGCTTTCCACATCTTGTGAATATAAAATTGAAAGAAGCACTGAGCCATATCTTCACAGCGGAGTGAGCGCAGACATCTTTGCCAAAGACGGCAAAAAAGTTGGCTGGTTTGGAAAAATTCATAAAAAGGTTTTGAAAAACTATGACATAAACCATGATGTTTACTATGCCGAACTTGACACCGACTATCTTGCAAGTTTGCCAGAAAAGAAGTTTGCTGTTAAAGAACTTTCCAAATTTCCAGCAGTTGAAAGAGATATTGCAGTGGTTGTGGACGAAGAGGTCACAAATAAGGAACTGATATCTGCCATTAAGTCTGCTTGCGGAAAACATTTTGACGGCGTGGAACTTTTTGATGTTTACAGAAGCGAACAACTTGGCGAAAACAAGAAAAGTTTGGCATACAAAATTCGCTTGATAAGCGAAGAAAAAACTTTGACAACTGAGGAAATTAACGCAATTATTAATAAAGTTTTGCGCAGTTTGGAATTTAGATACCGCGCAAAATTAAGAGTGTGATTAAATATATTAAACACAAAAAACTTTTAGTTTTAGCGAAAAAATTAGAGTTTTGTGGCATACTACACAATATCTTGTTATGGTATGCAAAAATTTGAGAGTAAAAGGAGGAGCGTATGATTTTTCTTGATAACGCTGGCACGACGAAGATGTTTGAAGAATGTTTGAAAACCTATGGCTACTATGCTTGCGAAAAATTTTACAATCCTTCTGCCATTTCTCGTGAAAGCGCTTTTGTGCATGGCGAACTTGAAAAAGTTAAAAAGTTGATTTTAAAAAAACTTGGCGCATACAAAGGCACAATCATCTTCACAGGTGGTGCAACTGAAAGTAACAACTTGGCAATTAAAGGTAGTGTCAGAAACGGCGACTACACTTACATTTTCACTAACGGCGAACATCCGTCTGTTTATAATGTTGCCAAAAGTCTAATGAATGACGGTCGCAAAGTGGAACTTATTAAATTAGACGCAAATGGGCAAGCCGATTTAAAGGACCTTGAAGAAAAACTGTCGCCAAAAGTGAGGTTAATTTCTTGTATGCTTGTCAGCAACGAAACGGGAGCTATGAACGATATTAAAAAAATTTCCGCTTTAAGAGATAAACTTGCACCAAACGCCCTTTTGCATGTAGACGCAGTGCAAGGCTTTATGAAAATACCTTTCAACGTGACCGAACTTGGAATTGACCTCCTCTCTTTTTCAGCACATAAATTTCATGGCCCAAAAGGTGTGGGCGGGCTGTATGTTAAAAATCTATCTTCCATTAAAAACATCGTGGAAGGTGGCGGTCAGGAATATGGCATCCGTTCGGGAACAGAAAATGTTCCAGGCATCATGGCAATGGCAACTGCGATTGAAAAAATTGATATTAAGAAAAATTTTACGCGTGTTAAAGAATTGTGCGAAAAATTAAACAACATTTTAAGCAAGGAAGAAGGAATTATAATACATAACTATAACGGTTCGCCATACATTGAAAGTGTGACCTTTAAAGGTGTGAAGGGGGAAACCATGCTTCACGCTTTGGAAGAAAAAGGCGTGATTGTTGGGCTTGGAAGTGCTTGCTCGGCGAAGAAGGCTGGCAACAGAGTTTTGAAAGAGATTGGCTTTGCTGATGAAGAGATAATTTCCAGTTGCCGAATTAGTTTCAACGCGTATATGACAGGCGAGGAAATTGAAACGGCTGGAAGAATTATTGTGGAAACATATCAAGAGATGAAGAAAAGGGTTAGTTAATGAAAAAGGTTTTATTATTAAAATTTGGGGAACTTTTCCTTAAAGGTAAGAATAAAAAGGATTTTGAAAATTTGCTTATGGAAAACATTAAAGCAAAACTTTCTTCATTTAAATATAAAATCTCATACACGCTTGGGCGAATTGTGATTTCTGATTATGAACTAGATGACGAGTGGGCGATTGTGGAAGAACTTAAAACTGTGTTTGGGCTTATTGGCGTTTCCAAAGCGGTGGAGGTTGACACCTCGGAAAAAAACATCTTTGCCTATGCATCCAGCATTTCGCTTTCTGGCACCTTTCGCGTCAACGCCAAAAGAGCGGATAAAAAATTTCCACTTTCTTCCATGGAACTTGAACGAAAACTTGGCGAAGTGATTTTAACTCACAACGAAAACCTGAAAGTTGACTTGCATAATCCAGAGCATATCGTTTATGTGGAAATTCGATTTAACAACAAAACTTACATATATTATGAAACCATTAAGTGTGCGGGCGGGCTTCCACTAGGTTCAGCAGGCAAGGCGCTTTTACTTCTGTCGGGAGGCATAGACAGCCCAGTTGCTGGCTACCTTATGGCAAAGCGAGGGCTTAAACTTGAAGCTGTGCATTTTCATTCTTATCCCTACACCAGCGAGCAGGCAAAAGAAAAGGTGATTGAACTTGGAAGAAAGTTGACAAAATATTGCGATGAAATAAAACTTCACATTGTTTCTTTCACAAAAGTGCAAGAGCAAATTCACATGAACTGCGACTCGGAATATATGATAACAATCATGCGCAGAATTATGATGCGTGTGGCTGAGAAGATTTGCAAGGAAAATGACCTTGGTGCAATCATCACAGGCGAAAGTTTAGGGCAGGTGGCAAGCCAAACCATGCCAAGCATAAATGTCACAAACAGTGTGGTTTCCCTTCCTGTTTTTCGTCCACTTATCGCATTTGATAAGGAAGATATAATTGAAATTGCCAAAGAGATTGACACCTACGACACATCTATTTTGCCATATGAAGATTGTTGCACGGTTTTTTTGCCAAAATATCCAGTTATTAAACCAACGACTAGACGCGCTGAATATAATGAAAAATTTTTGAATGTTGACGCGCTTGTTGACGAGGCGATAGCCACAAAAGAGGAGATTATTCTAAAAGAGATTAATTTCTGTTAATAAATCTTTAATTAAACATAATTCAAAGCCTTAATATAACAATTTGAAATGGTTATGCAAAATGCATAGCTGTTTATTTTTATGCAATCACATTTTCATAAATTTTCATTATTCAAAATTTTAATAAAAAATTAATGTATAAATATTCATAAATTCGCTTGCATATTTATTAATTTTAATGTATAATAATGAAAAGAGCGTGAATAGTTATAAATTTATAATTATGCAAAAATCGCCACACATCCCTAAAATAAAGGGATGTAGAGTTAAGGAGCAACATTATGGCAAGGAGTTTAAGACAGTCAAAAATTCTGGAATTAATCTCTGTTAAGGAGATTGAAACACAAGATGAACTTGCAAAAGAACTTAAAAATGCCAACTTCGACATTACACAAGCCACCATTTCGCGCGATATTAAAGAACTTGGTTTAACCAAAATTCAATCGGCAAATGGTAAATATAAATATGCCATTCTTGGCACTGAGCAACAGGCGGTTTCTAATAAATACATCACAATTTTTAAGGAGTCGGTCATCTCTGTTAAAAACGCTCTTAATCTTGCTGTTATCAAAACCATTAAAGGTATGGGCGGAAGTGTGGCGTCTTTTATCGACAAACTTAATCTTATCGACCTTATGGGAACAACTTTTGGCGACGACACCGTGCTTCTTGTTTTTCCAACCACAGCCTTATCAAGTGAGGCTGTTGCCACGCTTAACAACATTTTGGTTTAGGAGGGAGTTATGCTTTCTTCTCTTTTTATTTCAAACCTTGCACTCATCAAAAATTCTGAGATAAATTTTAACAAAGGCTTCAATGTCATCTTAGGGCAATCGGGTGCAGGTAAAAGCATTTTGATTGACGCGCTTAGTTTTGTTTTGGGTGCAAAGGCAGATAAAACTCTTCTTCGCACTGGCGAAAAAGTTATGCGAGTGGAGGCAGTTTTTGACGAAGTGCCAGAAAACATTAAGCAAATCTTATCTTCTCTCGACATCGAGTTCGATGGCGAATTGTTGCTTTCAAGAACATTAAATTCTGACGGCAAAAGTGTGATAAGGGTTAACGGCGCAGTGGTTGTGCTTAAAACTTTGAAGGAAATAACCGAAAATTTGATTGATTTTTGTGGTCAGCATGACAGTGTTTCGCTTATTAACACCAACAATCATCTTTCCATTTTGGATAGGTTTATTGGCGTAAAGGCACAAGAACATCTATCTAAAATTGACGCGCTTTGCAGTGAAATTGGCGCTATCGACAAGGATATTAAAAACCTAGGTGGAAACGACTTAGAACGAAATCGACTTAAAGAGATTTTAAAATTTCAAATTGATGAAATTGAGCGTGCGAAATTAACAGAAGGCGAAGAAGAGGAACTTAAAGAGCGATTTTCTTACATATCTTCGGCAGAAAACATTGCAGAAAAGGTCGGCTCGGCATTAACAAAACTTGACCAACAACAAGAAAGTGCTACAAGTTTGATTTTTGAGGCTAAGTCACTTTTAAGAGAACTATCCGATTTTCAAAATATTTCCGACTGCTATGAGCGTTTAGAAAATTCCTATTATGAAATTAAAGATATTGTGGAAAATTTGGAAGAAGTTGCACGAAACACCGACTTCGACCAAACAGAACTTGAACGAATCGATTCGCGCTTAGATTTAATTAAAGATTTAAAACGAAAATATGGCAACAGCGTGGGCAAGGTTTTGGAATTTTTGGAGGATGCCAAAAAGCGTTTAAACGACCTGGAAAATAGTGAAGAAGCACTTGCGAATTTGACAATTAAAAAGGATAAAGTTTTAAAAGAACTAGATTACGAGTGTGAAAAACTTTCCTCTTTAAGAAAAGAATATGCTTTAACTTTGGAAGACAAAGTGATGAAAGAACTAAGTGACCTTCAAATGAAAGGCACAAGTTTTAAGGTTAACTTTGAAAGCACGACCGCTGGAAGAAAAGGCAAGGATGTTGTGAAGTTTGTGTTTTCAGCAAATGCAGGGCAAGAGATGAAAGATTTATCAAAAATTGCGTCAGGTGGAGAACTTTCTAGGCTTCTTTTGGCGTTTAAAAACATCATGCTTGGCAAAGAAAATTCTTCCACGGTGGTGTTTGACGAAATCGACTCTGGCATAAGCGGACAAACGGCAGGTAAGGTGGCAGAAAAACTTCAAAACATCTCAAAATTCGTTCAGGTCATCTGCATCACTCACACTCCAGTTGTGGCAAGTAAGGGCGATGAGTTTATTTTGGTGACAAAGAAAACGGATGATGGCGAAACCATATCTCATGCGGAAATCATTGAAGGTGATTTTGTTGTGAGGGAGATTGCAAGTTTAATCGATGGCGAAAAAGATGTTTCACAAACCGCGCTTGAACACGCAAAAGTGCTTTTAAATAAAAATTAAGGGATATGTTGGTAAAGAAAAAATTGGATGAGAAAGAAAAGAAACAAATCATAAAAAGAGTAAGTCACACAATGGAATGTGAGAAAATGCCATTATCTAAAAGAGATATATAGAAAACGGACAAGCAATTTTAAACGATGTTAAATCGGTTGATGAAATTATTTTTGAAGAAGAAAACAAGATGAAAGAAGAAGGTTTAATTGACTAATTGACAGCATGAAATAAAACAAATAGCATAGATATTCACATCATTTCATTTGACAAAATTCTTAAAATATTCTAAACTTAGTGTATGAGAATTTTGGGAATTGACCCTGGTTATGCGATTGTGGGGTTTGGAATTATTGATACGGAAAAAAATAACGAGGTCATCGACTTCGGCGTGATTGAAACGCCGAAAGAGGACCCGTTGCCAATTCGTTTGCAACACATTGAAGAGGCGCTTCGTGTGATTTTTGAAACATACAGACCTGACGAAGTGGCAATTGAGGAACTTTTCTATTTTAAAAACCAAAAAACCGTTATTCAAGTGGCACAGGCTAGGGGTGTTATTGTGCTTGCAAGTCAAAAATATTGCGGAAGAATTTTTGAATACACTCCAATTCAAATTAAGCAGGCTTTAACTGGAAACGGACACGCCGAGAAAAAGCAGATGCAATATATGGTGAAAAATGTTTTAGGGCTATCTTCCATTCCAAAGCCAGACGACGCAGCAGATGCGCTTGCAGTGGCAATTTGCCATAGCCAAATTAACCCAAGATTGAATTTTAATATGATGTGAGGAAAATATGATTGCATTTTTAGTGGGAACTATTGAAGAAAAATATGAAAATGTGCTTATTATGGATGTTAACGGCGTGGGTTATGAACTGTTAATTTCCAATAACACGCTTGTGGCACTTCCAAATGTTAATGAAACAACAAAAGTTTTAACCTATCTTCATGTGAAAGATGATGGGGTGGCTTTATATGGCTTTGCAACACCTGAAGAAAAAAGCATTTTTATGAAACTTATCACTGTTTCTGGTGTTGGTCCAAAAATGGCAATAACAATTTTGTCGGGCATGAAAATTTCCGATTTAATTGTGGCTATAACGCGCGAGGATGTTTCTCTTCTTTCCAAAATTAAAGGTTTAGGTAAAAAAACGGCGGAGAGGGTGTGTTTGGAACTTAAGGATAAGATTAACGCCACAGGTTTTGAAACTGACCTATTTAACTATAAGGATAACATTGGCAATTTCATTAACGAAAACGCACTTAAAGACGCAGTTGACACACTTATTGCACTCGGCGTCAACAAAAATGAGGCATATGGGCTTGCGCGCGCTAATGCTGGCGACGGTGCAACGGCTGAAGAAATTATTTTGAAAGTTCTAAGGCAACTTGGAAGGTAGGTGAAATATGGATGACAGATTTATCACAAGCACAAAAAATTGGACGGATGCTGAAATTGAAACATCTCTTCGTCCAACATCGCTTGACCAATATGTTGGGCAAGATAAAATTAAGGAAAGTTTGAAGGTTTACATTCAGGCAGCAAAGTCACGAAAAGACGCACTTGACCATGTTCTTTTATATGGTCCTCCAGGTCTTGGAAAAACCACTCTTTCGCATATTATTGCCAAGGAACTCGGCTCGCAGATTAAAATCACATCGGGTCCTGCCATAGAGCACGCTGCCGACCTTGCTGCAATTCTCACAAATCTTCAAAAAAATGATGTTTTGTTTATTGACGAAATTCACAGACTCAACAAAACTGTGGAGGAAATTCTCTATCCTGCCATGGAAGATTTTGCGCTTGATTTCATTGTGGGAAAAGGCCCATCGGCAAAGAATATGCGCTTAAAAATTCAACCTTTCACACTCATCGGTGCAACCACTAAGGCCGGAATGTTAACAAGTCCACTTCGTGACAGGTTTGGTGTTATTTGCAGGCTGGAACTTTACACCGACCAAGACCTTAAAATCATCATCGAGCGTTCGGCAAAAATCTTAAACATCAAAATTGCCGAAAACGCAAGTTTAGACATTGCAAAACGCTCTCGCGGAACGCCAAGAATTGCCAACCGACTTTTGAAGCGTGTGCGTGACTACGCCGAGGTTTTAGGCAGTGGCGAAATCACAAAAGGGATAACAGACCAGGCGCTTGCCAAAATGGAAATTGACGAACTTGGGTTAGATTTTATTGATAGGAAAATTTTGGAAAGCATTATATATAAGTTTGGTGGCGGGCCAGTTGGGCTTGACACGCTTTCTGCCACAATCGGCGAGGATGCTGGCACAATTGAAGATGTTTATGAGCCATATCTTCTTCAACTTGGCTTCATTGCACGCACTCCACGCGGAAGAATTGCCATGGAAAACGCGTATAGGCATTTAGGGATAGACTACCAAGCAAAATAGAGGAATTTATGCAAGAAAAAAGAGAATTATTAAGATCAACATATTACTACGATTTGCCAGAAGAACTCATTGCTCAATCGCCAGTTGAACCGAGAGATTCTTCAAGACTTCTTTGCTATAACAGAAAAACAAAAAAAAGTTTTGATAAGCATTTTTATGATATAATTAACTTCTTGAATGCAGGCGACATTTTGGTTATCAACAACACCAAGGTTTTGCCTGCCAGAATTTTTGGTTTCAAAGAAACAGGTGCAAAGATTGAAATTCTTTTGCAAAAGAGAGTTGACCTCAAAACTTGGGAGGTCATTGCAAGACCTTTTAAACGCCTAGAGGTTGGCACAAAAATTGTGTTTAATGAAAACATCTTCTGCACGGTGACAAGTAAGGCAACATACGGCCTATGCACTGTTAAGTTTAGTTATAGCGATAAGAAAAGTTTTGAAGAGCATTTGATGGAAATCGGCACTGTTCCACTTCCTCCATATATTAAGGAAAAATTGAAAAATCCAGAGAGATATCAAACTGTGTATGCCAAAGTTTCAGGTTCAAGCGCGGCGCCAACTGCTGGGCTTCATTTCACAAAGGATCTCCTTGAAAAAATCAAGGCAAAAGGCGTGGAGGTTTTAGAGGTTCTTCTGCACGTTGGCTTAGGCACATTTAGACCTGTTAAAGAAGATAACATTAAAGACCACAAGATGCACTCAGAATACATCGAATTAACAAAAGAGGTTGCAGATAAAATCAATTGTGCAAAAAGTGAAGGGCGACGAGTGATTGCAGTTGGCACAACTTCCGTGAGAGTTTTGGAAAGCGCGGTGGATGAAAATGGCAAAGTTATTCCAACAAAAAAGGAAACCAAAATTTTCATTTATCCGCCATATAAATTCAAAGTTGTTGATGCGCTTATCACAAACTTCCACTTGCCAGAAAGCACATTGATTATGCTTGTTTCTGCCTTTGTTGGCGACATTGATGAAACGCTTAATTTATATAAGCACGCAGTGAGTGAAAAATATCGCTTCTTCAGTTTTGGCGATGCGATGTTTATTGAATAACACAAAATATATTGTGTTATGCGTTGCATACTACACCATATCTTGTGTTTCAAAATTTTATTATTTTTTAATCAAAAATTGAATTTTAGGTCATTTTAAGAAAAATCGTCTAAAAAAAACACATCGAAATTAGAAAAAAGGAAAGAAAAATTGGATAAATATTTTAGTTATGAAATTGAAAAGGTTTGCCCAAGAACTGGCGCTCGCGCTGGAATTTTTCACACGCCACATGGAGATATTAAAACGCCAGTTTTCATGCCTGTTGGCACACAAGCAACTGTGAAAGGGTTAAGACCTGAGGACCTAGACGAAATGGGCGCTCAAATCATTTTATCTAACACCTACCACTTGTTTTTGCGTCCTGGGCATGAAATCATTAAAAAAGCAGGTGGACTTCACAAATTTATGAATTACTCTAAGCCAATTTTAACAGATAGCGGTGGCTTTCAAGTTTTTTCGCTTTCAGATTTACGCAAAGTTTCCGAAAAAGGCGTGGAGTTTAAAAGCCATTTAAGTGGCGAAAAGTTTTTAATGACGCCAGAACTTTGCATGGAAATTCAAGAGGCGCTTGACAGCGACATTAACATGGCACTTGACCAATGCACCGAGGCAGGAGCGACAAGAAAAGAGGCTGAGGATGCAAGAGATTTAACAAAAATTTGGCTGGAAAAATGCTTTAACGCACACAATAAAAAAGAGCACATCCTTTTTCCAATCATTCAAGGAAATATGTTTAAAGATTTGCGTGCAAAATGCATTGAAGATGTTATGCCTTACGCGCGCTGTGGCGTGGCGATTGGTGGGCTTTCCGTTGGCGAAGAAAAAAGCGTGATGTATGACATTCTCGACTTTATGCAGCCACTTCTTCCAAAGGATATGCCAAGATATTTGATGGGTGTTGGAAGCCCAGATTGCTTGATTGAGGGCTTCTCGCGCGGGATTGACATGATGGACTGCGTGCTTCCAACGCGTATTGCAAGGAATGGCACTGCTTTTTCTAAACATGGCAAAATGGTGATTAAAAATTCCTCATATAAGGAAGATTTCAGACCTATCGACGACGACTGCGATTGCTACACTTGCCGTCACTTTTCGCGTGCATACATCCGCCATTTAGTGAACGCTGACGAAATGCTTGGAGGGGAACTATTATCCATTCACAATCTGCGTTTTTTAATAAGGCTTGCTGAAGACACGCGTAAGGCAATTTTAGGCGACTATTTGCCAGAATTTAAAGAAGAATTTTTAAGAAATTACAAGATTTAATAAATTAATTTTTCTTTCAACTTTTAATATGAGAAACCACAAAAATAATATTTTGTCGAAAAAGAGGAAATTTTATGGAAAATATGGGAGTTTTTTCCATATTTTTATTATCTATCAAAAATCATTTGACAAAGTTTTGGCAAAAGTTTAAAATAGCATTGTGAGAGGATATTAATTTTTAGTTATTTTAGTTTTCTAAAATTTAACATATCTCGAATTTAAAAGGGGAAAAGCGAAAATGGGAAGTATCTTATTGGATGTCTCTCCTGCAGTCGCATCGGTAATTGCCATCGCTTGTTTTGTTGTTGGCGTTGGGCTTGGAGGTTTTCTTCTTAGCCTTTACATCAAAAACAAAATGAAGAAAAATAAATCAAATGCAATTAAAATTATTGAAGATGCTTATGCAGAAGCAAAGACAATTAAAAAAGAAGCGTTAATTGAAAGTAAAGAAAACGCGCAAAAACTTAAAGACGAAGTGGAAAAAGAGGTTAAAGACAGGCGTCTTGAAGTTTCAAAACTTGAAGAAAGGCTTAATCAGCGTGAAGAGTTCATTGAGAAAAAGGAACTTTCACTTGATAAGCGCACAGAGCAACTGGAAGACGAGAAAAAAGAAATCACAAGCATAAAAGAGGACCTTGAAAACAAAAAACTTGAAGTGGAAAAACTGAAAGAGGTTGCCATTTCGGAAGTGGAAAAAGTGGCAAAAATGTCTAAGCAAGAGGCTGTTGATATGCTTGTTGCTAACATGAAAACCAAGGCACAAAAAGAGGCTTCTGTTATTGTTAAACAAATTGAAATGGAAGCAAAAGAAAACGGCGAGGCAAAGGCAAGAGAAATCATCGGTCAAGCCCTTCAAAAATGTGCAACTGAAACAACCTCTGAAATGACGGTTTCTGTTGTCAGCCTTCCAAACGACGAGATGAAGGGAAGAATTATCGGTCGTGAGGGCAGAAACATCCGCGCGATTGAAGCAGCAACTGGCGTTGAACTTATTGTTGACGACACGCCAGAAAGCATAACAATTTCTGGTTTTGACCCAATTAGGCGTGAAGTGGCAAGGTTAAGCCTTGAAAAACTTATTTCCGACGGAAGAATTCATCCAACCAGAATTGAAGAAATTGTGGAAAAAATGCAACGCGAAGTTGACAAAACCATTAAACAAGCAGGTGATGAGGCTTGCAACGAAACAGGAATTTACAATTTGAACCCTGAACTTGTTAAGGTGCTTGGAAGATTGAAATATCGAACAAGTTATGGGCAAAATGTTTTGAAACACTCAATTGAAACCTCCATTCTTGCAGGGCTTCTTGCCTCTGAAATGGGTGCAAATGTGAAAATTGCTAAGCGCGGAGGGCTTCTTCACGACATCGGCAAAGCACTTGACCACGAGCTTGAAGGAACTCACGTTCAAATCGGCGTGGAACTTGCAAGGAAATATGGCGAAAGCGAAGAGGTTGTTCATTGCATTGAAGCGCATCACTTTAATGTGGAATTTAAAACGATTGAGGCTGTTATTGTGCAGGTGGCAGACGCCATTTCAAGTTCAAGACCAGGCGCTAGACGCGACTCGTTTGAAAACTATATTAAGCGTTTGCAACAACTTGAGGAAATTGCTAACAGATTCGACGGCGTGGAAAAATCTTTTGCAGTGCAAGCAGGCAGAGAAGTTAGAATTATTGTGAAACCTGACCAAATATCAGACAGTCAGGCAATGTTTATGGCAAAGGAAATTGCAGAAAAAATTGAAAATGAAATGCAATATCCTGGTCAAATTAAGGTCAATGTGATTAGAGAAAGTCGTTTTGTTGAAACTGCGAAATAACTTAAAAAATGCCTTTCGCGTTTACTTTTAAAATGTATATTTTTCAAGAAAAATCATATATATGAAAAGGTAAAATTTGATTTTTGAGGTGAATATGTTTAAAATTAAAAAGAAAAACGACAACGAAGAAATTATAATTAATGACGCGCCAACAACCGAAAAGAACACAGTTGAAGAAAAAGAAGAAAAGATTGAGGATGTTAAACTTGAAAATGTTAACAATAAATCAGTAAGTGCGTCAAGCGAGGAAAACACAAAGGGCAAGAAAAAAGAGAAGGTTCAAAAGATTGTGAAATGGGGTCCAAACCGCATTTTGCAGTGCTTTGCATACTTTTCCATCATGCTGATTGCTATTTCCATGATTTTCCGCCTCATCTTCAAAAATCAACCAGACATTGTGGTGTATATGCAGGGGATTGGCGAGTGCCTTGCATATATCGTTTGCGTTTGGCTTGGTTTTTACTTCACTCTTAAACGCGGAAACATTTGGTGGCTTGTTGGTTGGATTGTGGGCACAATCATTTTGGTGGTCTTTTATGTTTTTGCCATTGTGCCATAAGGAAAGGATATGAATAGGAATAACATAATTTACATTATAAGTGCAGTTATCATTGTTTTATCAATTGTTTTTGCTCTTCTCATCAATGTGTGGGGTGGTTTTACCTATTTCGTTCTGTCGCTTTTAACTCTTCTTTCGCTTGCTTGGGCTGGACATTTGATTAGATACTATTTAATGGATTTTAAAGAGCAGGCGGAAGAGGAATTTAAACTTTTTAAAGCAGAAACTGTGAACGCAAAAAACATCACATCTGAAGAGTTTGACAAAAACGAGCAGGCGTTTAGAAAGGAATACAACAAAAAACTTGTTAAATATAGAATTGTCCATATCTCAAAAATCATACTTTGTTTTGGACTTGCCATTTTGTTTATTTTGGGAATGGTGTTCGCTTAAAGGTTCTTTTTAGAGCCTTTTTATATTTTTTCTAAAAAATACTCATAAAAATCACAAAATTTTTGTATTTATTTAAAATCATTTTGTGAGATTATGAAAAAAATGCTAAAATAAGAAAGGTAATCTATCAAATTTGATTTGTTATTTGAAATATGCACTACCACGGAGGAAATATGTTATCTAAGTTAAAGAGTTTTGGGCTGGAAGGAATTGACGGCTTTTTAGTGGAAATTGAAACGGATATCGTTGGTGGTGTTCCTCATTTTGAAATTGTCGGACTTGGCGATAAAAGCGTGAAAGAGGCAAAAGACAGAGTGAAATCTGCAATACGCAACAGCGGTTATGAATATCCCACAAAACACTTCACCATCAATCTTGCGCCTGCCGATGTTAAAAAGGAAGGACCTGTTTACGACCTTGGCATTGCAATTGGTATTTTGTCGGCTTCGGAACAGATAAAGAAGAAAAACTATAAAGACTATATCTTTCTTGGCGAACTGTCGCTTGACGGCACAATCAAAAAGGTGCGAGGCGTTTTGCCAATGCTTATCAGTGCACGCTCGCAGGGCTATCGAAAAGTGATAATTCCAAAAGAAAACATGGAGGAAGCAAGTTTCATCGACAACATGGAAATTTACGCATTCAGTAAACTTACCGAGGTTGTTGCTTTCCTAGACGGCTTAACTGAAGAGAATTTTCGTGTGCCAACAAAGTCGTTTGAAGAGGTTGCTTTAAAAAGCACCAATAAACTTGATTTTGAAAATGTTAAAGGGCAAAAAATGGCAAAACGCGCACTGGAAATTGCCGCAGCGGGCGGGCATAATGTGCTTATGATTGGACCTCCTGGAAGTGGTAAGAGTATGCTGGCAAAATGTTTTTCTGGAATTTTGCCAAACCTCACTTTTGAAGAGGCGCTTGAAGTGACAAAAATTCACTCAATTGCAGGCGAACTTGACCTTAAAAAAGGCATTATCACAGAAAGACCATTCAGAACTCCTCACCACACAGCAACTGCCATAAGTTTAACAGGCGGTGGTGCACACAGCAAGCCAGGTGAAATCAGCCTTGCTCATCATGGAGTTTTGTTTCTTGACGAATTTCCAGAATATTCACGCCATTTAATTGAAACTCTTCGTCAACCACTGGAGGATGGCTACATAACAGTGGCACGCGCACAACAAACAATCACATATCCTGCCTCTTTCACGCTCATTGCCAGCATGAACCCTTGCCCATGTGGAAATTATGGCTCAAAAGACAGAGAATGCACCTGCTCGCCAACACAAATCCACAAATATCTTTCCAAACTCTCAGGTCCAATCATGGACAGAATTGACATTCATGTGGAAGTTGATAACATCACATATAAGGAACTTAACGAGGAAAACAAAGAAGAGTCAACTGCAAAAATTAAAGAGCGTGTGGATAAGGCAAGAGAAATTCAACTTGAACGATTTAAAGGTAGCAAAGTTTTCAATAATGCCAAAATGACTGTGCCACAGACTAAAAAATATTGCAAACTTTCAAAAGAGTGCCAAGAACTTATGGAAAAAGCCTTCACAAATTTAAAACTGAGTGCGCGTGCACATGACAGAATTTTGAAAGTGGCAAGAACGATTGCTGACCTTGACGGCAAGGAAGAAATCGAACCAAACCACATTGCCGAGGCGATTTCTTATCGTGGACTTGACAGAAAATATTGGAGCGTTTAATGAATAATAACACAAAAATTTTAACCTTCCTTTCCATGTTGGAACTATCAAATAAGAAACTTGAAAAAATCATGGAAATTGTGGAAGATGAAGAAATTGAAAATCCACTTGAACTTGCTGACAATCGCGATATATGCGATATTTTATCGGCAGAAGAATATCATGAACTTTTAAGAAAATGCGATGCAAGGCTTGTTAATTCGCTTTTTGAAAATTTGGAAAAAGACGGTATCATCATTCTGGATAAGGAAAACGAGAACTATCCGCAAGCACTTGTTGACTTGCCAGATGCACCTATGCTTCTTTTTTGCAAGGGCGATGTTTCGCTTTTAAACAAAAACTCAATTTCCATTGTCGGCACGCGTATGCCAACAAACTATGGCAAATTCATAACCGAAAAGTTCGCCGAGGTTTTGGCAAAAGCTGGTTTTGTTATCGTTTCAGGGCTTGCATATGGTGTTGACTCGCTTTCACATCGCAAGGCGCTGGAAGTTGACGGCAAAACAATCGCAGTTTTAGGTGGCGGGTTTAATCATATTTATCCAGAGGTAAACACAAATCTTGCAAACACAATTGCAGAAAAAGGCTTGCTGATAAGTGAATATCCACCATTTGCAAAGCCTACTAAATTCACTTTTCCAAGGCGAAATCGAATTATTGCAGGGCTTTCAAAAGGTGTTTTAATCACAGAAGCGGGCAGAAAAAGCGGAACAATCCACACCAAAGAGTTTGCGCTTGACTATGGCAGAGATTTATTTGCTGTTCCAGGAAATGTCAATTCGTCTAAAAGCGAACTTCCAAATCTTCTAATTAAATCAGCGCAAGCCGAATGTGTGCTTTCGGGAGAGGATATTTTGGAATTTTATGGTATAAATATTAATAAGACGGAAGAAAAGAAGGCGGTTTCACTTAATATGGACGAGCAAATTATCATTGATCTTCTTAAAAAAGGCGAGCAAGATTTCGATTATCTTGCAAAAAATTCCAATCTTCCTGTAAATATTTTAAACAGTTATTTGACAACTTTGGAAATTCGTGGTTTAATAAAGAGGATGCCGTCTAAGACATTCATGCTAAATTAAAGGAGAAAAATTTGAAACTTGTTGTTATTGAAGCCCCAGCAAAAAGGGAAACATTGAAAAAATATTTAGGCAACGGCTATGAAGTTTTTGCCACCAAAGGACATATAAGAGATTTACCTGTTAAATCTTTTGCAATCGACATAAACAATAATTTTGAACCTCATTATGAAAATAAACCAGATAAAAAGGAATTAATTTCCGAACTTAAACGTAAAGCAGAAAAAGCCGACGACGTTTTAATCGCAACCGACCCTGATAGAGAAGGTGAGGCAATTTCTTGGCATATTGCGCACGTTTTGGGCTTAGACCCAAACACAAAATGCCGTATTCAATTCAACGAAATTTCTAAGAATGCCGTTTTGAAGGCGCTTGACAATCCGCGTGCGATTGATTTAAACCTTGTTAACGCTCAGCAAGCAAGGCGCGTTATGGACAGAATTGTGGGCTACAAACTTTCGCCAATCATCTCAAAAAAAGTGGCACCAAAACTTTCTGCTGGAAGAGTGCAATCTGTGGCACTTAAACTTGTGGTTGACAGGGAAAAGGAAATTGAAAACTTTAAGCCAGAAGAATATTGGACGGTGACTGCGTTTCACGAAAAAAATAAAATTCCTTTTAAATCCACTTTGCAAACATATAAATCGAAAAAGATTAAGCTTGCAAACAAAGAGGAAGTGGAAAAGGCGCTTTCCACAATTAAATCTTCTCAATTTGTTGTGGAAAATGTTAAGAAAAGTAATACCAAATCTCACGCTCCAGCGCCATTCACAACAAGCACCATGCAACAAGACGCTTTAAATAAACTTGGCATGAGTTTGAAAAAAACAACAGCCTCCGCGCAAGAATTATACGAGGGTGTTGAGGTTAAAGGTGAGGGAAAAATCGCGCTTATAACTTACATCAGAACCGACTCAACTCGCGTTTCTGAAGATGCTCAAAAGGCGTGCTTAAATTTTATTGAAAACAAGTTTGGAAAAAATTATCTTCCATCAAAGCCAAACATCTATGCCACAAAAAAGAATGCGCAAGATGCGCACGAGGCAATAAGACCAATTTCCATGCAAATCACACCAGAAATGGTGCAAGACAGTTTAACGAAAGATAACTATCGTTTATATAAACTTATTTACGAGCGTTTCTTAGCCAGCCAAATGAACGAAGCGGAATATTCCAATGTCACGGTTTCCATCGACGCAGGTGGCTATGGCTTTAAGGCAACTGGAAGAACTCTGGAGTTTCCAGGCTACACCGCAGTTTATAAGGAATTTGTTGACGACGATAAGAAACAAGAAATTTCTAAACTTCCTCAAATTGAAGAAAAGGAAATTCTTGAGGTTAAAGATATTAAGGAAGAACAAAAATTCACAAAACCTCCTGTTCGCTACACTGAGGCAAGCTTGGTTAAGGCAATGGAAGAAAAAGGAATTGGCAGACCTGCAACATACGCTGCAACTGTCACCATTTTAACCGCGCGAAACTATGCTGAAAAGGACGGAAAATATCTTGTGCCAACAGAACTTGGCAGAAAGATAACTGAATATTTGGAAAAGTTTTTCAGTGGGGTTATCAATGTTAAATTCACCGCTCACATGGAAAACAGGCTTGACGACATTGCAGAGAACAAAGACGACTGGCACGATGTTGTGAACAGTTTTTGGAGTGGGTTTAAAGGGCTTTTGGAAAAGGCAGACTCTTCTTCCGTTTCCATGAAAAGTGAGCCTATTGAAACCGACATAATCTGCGACAAATGTGGGCATAAAATGCTTTTGCGTGAGGGAAGATTTGGTAAATTCTTAGGCTGTTCCAACTTTCCAAAATGTCGAAACATCATGCCGTATCAAACAACAGACGCCAAAAAACCTGTTTCAAAATGCCCAGAATGTGGCAAAAATGTTTATGCTGTTAAAACCAAAAAAGGCAAAACTTTCTATGCCTGTGAGGATAGAGAGGGGTGCAACTTTATGAGTTGGGACATTCCAACTGGCGAAAAATGCCCAGAGTGTGGTAAATACATGATAAGAAAGGGCAAAAGAGAAAAATGCTCATCTTGCAAATACGTAAAAGCGTGAGGTGACGGATGAGTTATTTGGGAAAAGGAAACTTAATAAAAATCATCGGCGGAGGGCTGACGGGGCTGGAAGTTGCATATATTTGCGCAAATTGTGGTTTTCGCGTGCATATTTTCAATAAGCATCAAAACCCGCCAACATATAACTATGTCAAAAGTCCATACGAAAAAATTATGGAAGAAGAACTTAATGTTTGGGCAAGCCCATCCTATCTTCTCTCTCATCGTGTGGGCGTAAACACTGAAAACGCCGACGAAAGTTTCCTTGACCTTATGCGCAGTAAAGTGGAAAGTTTGCCAAATGTTGAATTTATTGATGCCGAGATTGACGAACTAAATCCTAAAGAGGTGACATTAATTTCGATTGGAAACAATCCAAGTGTTAGCTTCATCAAAAATTTGGAAAAACTTATTGGAGAGAACCGCGTGCAATATTTTCATCCTAAGGAAGTTTGCGTGCAGGGTATAAATAAAGCTAGCCTTGTGCGTGACGGCGCGGAAAATTTCCACATAAATCTATCGCAAGAGGAATATGAAAAACTTAAAAAGCTTCTTTCCACCTTTTCGCAAAACTACGATAACTCAACTTTGGTTAAAGAGATAAGTGCAGAAAGCTTATCTAAAAATGATGCATTAAGAACGGCGGTGCTAAGACCTCTTTACTCGCCAAATGAAAAGGCTTATGCATCCATTAAACTTAAAAAAGAGGGAGATAATTTCTATTTCACCGACTTTTTCACAGCCCTGTCGAATGAAGAACAAGACGAAATCATATCAAACATTTCCGCACTTAATGGCGCGAAGATTTCGGAGTATGGAAAGATTTACAAAAGAATATTCCTGACCTCGTCAAGTTGCTTAAATGAACATTTGCAAATTAAAAACTATGAAAACATTTTTGTTTGTGGTGGCTTTTTGGGGCTTGGCGGAGTGCTTGAAAACCTTTTGGTTGCAAACTATATTGCATACAATCTTATGAACACAGCAAGTGGCAAAAATCTTCAAAATTTAAGTAATTTCACTTGCACTTCAAAGATTATTCAAAATTTATTGCAAAAAAGTGTGTTAAATCATAGGCTTTTAAGTTTAAATTATGATATAATAAACCGAAAGGACAGCGAAAACCTAAATCCAAACGCTGTTTTGAAATTTAAGGAGAAATTTTATGGAAACTGTTTTTAGAGGCACAACAATCTGTGCGGTTAAAAAGGACGGAAAAATTGCTGTTGCAGGCGACGGTCAAGTGACCATGCAAAACAGCATAATTTTCAAAAACAACGCAAAAAAAGTTAGAAGAATCTATAACAATCAAGTTGTTATCGGTTTTGCAGGCTCTGTTGCTGACGCTTTTTCGCTCAGCGAACGCTTTGAACAAATGCTTAATAAGTTTGCTGGAAATTTGATGAGAAGTGCGGTGGAACTTGCACAACTTTGGAGAACCGACAAGGTTATGCGTCAACTTGAGGCTATGATGATTGTGGCAGATAAAAGCCAAATTTTAATCATCGATGGAACAGGTAATGTCATCGAACCACAGGACAACATTTGCGCCATTGGTTCTGGCGGAAATTTTGCTCTTGCTGCAGGAAAAGCATTACTTCAAAACACCAATTTTTCGGCTAAGGAAGTGGCACAAAAATCGCTTAAAATTGCCAGCGAAATTTGCGTGTTCACAAATGAAAATATCATTGTTGAGGAAGTTTAAAAGGAGATAATATGAACTACACACCAAAACAAATTGTCAATGAACTTGATAAATACATCGTTGGGCAAACCAAAGCCAAAAGAGCGGTGGCTGTTGCACTTAGAAACAGATATCGTCGTGCACATTTGCCAGAAGAAATCCGCGATGAAATCACTCCAAAAAACATCGTTATGAGTGGACCAACAGGCGTTGGTAAAACGGAAATTGCAAGGCGTCTTGCAAAACTTGTGGGCGCACCTTTTGTTAAAGTTGAAGCCACCAAATACACTGAAGTTGGCTATGTTGGGCGCGATGTTGAAAGCATGGTTCGTGACCTTGTGGAAGTTGCCGTTAGAATGGTTAAAGACAAAAAGAAGAAAGAAGTGGAAGATAAGGTTATGCCAACTGTCAATCAAAAACTTATTGATGCTCTCTTTCAAAATAGGCGCGTGACAACTGTTGAAGTTAAGCGTGAGGACCTAGAACAAGAACTTAAAAGCGGAAAATGCGAAGATGAAATTGTGGAAGTTAATGTGCTTGACACTCCAAAACCTATCATGGCATTTGGCGGAAATGAGATAAATTTAGGTTCAATGTTCGACAGCCTTCAACCACCAAAACATAAGAAAAAGAAGATGAGCGTGCGTCACGCAAGAGATTTACTTCTTCAAGAGGAAACCGAAAAGGTTATCGATATGGATAATGTGAATGAAGAGGCAATTTCTCTTGCTGAGGAGCAGGGGATAATCTTCATCGATGAAATTGACAAAATCATCGGCAAAAGCCAAGCCACAAACAGTGCAGATGTTTCGCGCGAAGGCGTGCAAAGAGATATTCTTCCAATTGTGGAAGGAAGCACAGTGCCAACAAAATATGGCAATGTGAAAACCGACTTCATCCTCTTTATTGCAGCAGGTGCTTTCCATGTGGCTAAAATGGAGGATATGATTCCAGAACTTCAAGGGCGTTTCCCAATCCGTGTGGAACTTGAAAGTTTAACTGAAAAAGACTTCAAAAAAATCTTATCCACTCCAAAAAATGCCGTCACATTGCAATATGCAAATCTATTAAAAGTGGATAATATCAATCTTGAATTTAAAGATGATGCGCTTGACGAAATTGCTAAACTTGCAGCAACTGAAAACGAAACAAGCGAAGATTTAGGCGCAAGAAGGCTTCACACAATTATGGAAGCACTCTTAGAGGATGTTTCATTTAACGCAACAGGCGAACATCCAATGACCACTGTGGAAATCGACAGAAAATATGTTCAAAATGCCTTTAAGGAAAAGAACAGAAAATTTGACCTTAAGAAATATGTGCTTTAATGAGAAAGATATGTGGCAAAAAAGAACGGAAGTTTTAATTGGAAAGGAAAATTTGGATAAACTTAAAAACTCACACATCACAGTGGTTGGGCTTGGCGGTGTGGGTGGATATGTTGCTGTGCTTTTGGCTCGGGCTGGAATAGAAAATTTCACACTAATTGATTTTGATAAAGTGGAAGAAACAAATCTCAACAGGCAGATTATTGCCACACAAAGCACGCTTGGAATGCCAAAAACTGAGGCTCTATCCAATCTTCTAAAATCAATTAATCTTTCCGTTAAACTAACGCTTATTAACGAAAGATTAACCACGAATAATTTGGAAAAGTTAATCAACAAAAATGCCGATTATGTTATAGATGCCATAGACAGCGTGAAAGATAAAACTGACCTTTGCGACTATTGCTATAAAAATAGCATAAAAATCATATCTTCAATGGGCACAGGAAATCGTTTTTCGGTGCCAGAATATCAAGTTATGGACATATATAAAACCGAAAACGATGGTTTGGCAAAGGCTATGCGCAAAAATTTAAAAGCAAGAGGCGTAAAAAAACTTAAAGTTGTGGCAACAAAAAGTATGGCGATAAAAAGTGACGGGGTGGTTGGAAGCATTTCCTATCATCCATGCGCGTGTGCTTGTGTAATTTGCGGAGAAGTGGTAAAAAATTTAATTAAGTAAAAAATGTTTTCATTAAATTGGAGGTTATATGGAAATTTTAAACGAAAAAAACTTCAATGAAAAGATAAAAAATGGTGTTGTTGTGGTCGATTTTTTTGCAAATTGGTGCGGACCTTGCAGAATGATGGCTCCAATTTTAGAGGATATTCAAAAAGAATTGGGCGACAAGGTTCAAATTTATAAAGTCGATGTTGATGAGGAAGAAAATTTGGCAAGAAAATATGGAATTATGAGCATTCCTTCCATTTTTATCTTCAAAAACGGCGAACTTGTCAACAAACATATTGGGCTTTGGATGAAAGATGCGATGGTAGATGAGGTCAAAAAACACATCTAATTTTAAATTTTGTATTGACTTTTTTGTGTCTTAGTGTTAAAATTAAACTAGAATTAATTCAAAGAGGATAAAATGGAAAGAAAAATTTATTTAGATAACGCTTCCACAACCTATGTATCGTCTGAGGTATTGAACGAAATGATGCCTTGTTTTAACGCAATTTACGGCAATGCTGGCTCACTACATAGTTTTGGAAGAAGTGCAATGGCAATTGTGGATAAGGCTCGCGACAGAATCAAAGAGGGGATTAACGCTAAAAAATCCACTGAGATTTATTTCACAAGTGGCGGAACTGAGGCTGATAACATGGCAATTTTAGGTGTTGCTCATGCCTATGCAAACAAGGGTAAACACATAATAACAAGTCAAATTGAACATCACGCAGTTTTAAACGCTTGCAAACAACTGGAAAAAGAGGGGTTTGAGGTGACATATCTACCTGTTGATAAAACTGGTCTTGTCAGTTTGCCAGATTTATTGCACGCCATTAGAAAAGACACAATTTTAATTTCCATTATGGCAGTTAATAACGAAGTTGGCACAATTCAAAATGTGAAAACTCTCGCTAAAATTGCACATGATTACGACATTATCTTCCACACTGACGCAGTGCAAGCGATTGGGCAAATAAACATCGATGTTCAGGATATGGAAGTGGATTTGCTTTCCATTTCTGCACACAAAATTCATGGACCAAAGGGTGTTGGGGCGCTCTATGTGAAATCTGGCATTAATTTTGAGCCAATCACATTCGGCGGAAATCAAGAGCGTGGAAAACGCAGTGGAACAGAAAATGTTGCAGGAATTGCTGGGCTTGGCAAAGCAGTGGAACTTGCCACAAAAAATCATATTGAAACAAACAGAAAACTTAGAAACATTCGCGACTATTTCTTAGAAAAATTGTCTGAGAATGTGGAATATTTCCAAATAAATGGTCATCCTCATCAAAAATCAAATGCTATCGTCAACATTTCTTTCTATGGAATTGAAGGCGAATCATTATTGATGCTTTTAGATTTAGCAGGAATCTGCGTTTCAACTGGTTCCGCTTGCACTTCAAAATCGCTCTTACCATCTCATGTGTTAGAGGCAATGAAAGTGCCAGCAGACATCGCACAGGGTTCAATTAGATTTTCCTTTGGAACAAACATCAGTAAAGCAGATGTAGATTATGTTGTCAGTGAACTTACCAAAGCGGTGGCAAAACTCAGAGCAATTTCGCCAATTCAAGCAGGGAGGATTTAATTATGTATTATTCAAGATATATTATGGAAAGATTTCAAAATCCTGTTAATGCTGGGGGTATGCATGGCGCAAATGCCATAGGTGAAGCGAAAAACGAAGGTTGTCAGGATATGACAAGATTATATCTCAAAATAGACGACAATAATGTGATTGAGAACGCTCGCTTTAAAACCTTTGGATGTTGTGCATCAATTGTGTCAGCAGATATCACTTGCGATTTGGTGAAAGGTAAAACCATTGATGAAGCTTTAAAAATTAAAAATTCTGATGTCTTAGATGTTATGGGCGAGGTGCCATTAAATAAAATTCCTTGCTCAATAATGGCAGAAGAAAGCATAAGGCTTGCAATTGAAGATTTTTATAAGCGTAAAGAAAAAGAAATGAAAAAAGCGCTTAAAAATCAACAACAAGATTAATTGAAAATATATAGAAAAATATGATAAAATAGCACAAATTTTGTGTTATTTTTTATTTTATATTATCGGAAGCCGAGCCAAGCGCGACGAAGTCGCATTTGAGCGAGGCTGATGGTTATACAAACAGTGATGGCGGGCAAAGCACGCAAATTTGCCAGAATTTATTAAAAATTTATGCTAGTAAATTTTTAACATCACATAGTTTATAATATTAAACAACTTAAAATTTGATATGTTTATGTGATAATAATATGTTGTATTTTGTTTCAAAACCTCACATTATTATTTTTATTAGAGAATTTATCCATTTAAAAATTATGTTTAGCAAAAGTTAAATAGATTTATCATTAATAATTTGCCATACAATTTCATTATTTTAAAGTTTAACCTTGTCGCCACTTTCTATTTTTAAAAAAATATCATCTTTTCGCAAAATCCGTATATTTTGTGTGGTGGATTTTAAATTTATAAAGTACAAAATTAGTATAATATAAACTATGTGATGCTAAAACTTAAACAGATTAAGTTTTAATAAATTCTATCGAATTTGTGCGCTTCGCTCACCATCACAGTTTGTATGAACATCGGTCTCACTCAAATGCTTCGCGCTTGGTTCGCCCTCCGATAATATAAAATATGTCAATAACTCATAAAATCATTCTTTCTAAAATGTGCTGAGATAGACGGAATAAATTTTTGTAAACAATTCCTCATGAAAAAATAATAAAATAACTCACGCAAGTTCCAGCAAAATTTTTGAATTAATTGCGATGGAAATCTCGAAGCGTTTTGCAAAAAGAAATATAACAAGATGAAAACACATTAAAAAAATTGTGTAGAAGAGAAAATTGAAATAGGATTAATAAAGAAAATATAATAAAATTGCAAAAATTTCATCAAAAACGAGTTTCATAGTGGTATGCACATAACACACAACATATTGTGGTATTTTTCATGCATAATACGCAAAATATAGTCTATCTATTCGCAAAACCTGTCTTTTGCGAATAGATAGTGACTCACTTTTTATAAATAATCACCCGATTTTTCTTAAAATTTTCCTTAAAAATCGCCTCGAAATCTCTATAAAACATCTTCAAATTTCACTATTATTTTTTAAGAAAAATAGGCTAAATAACTTATTAAGATTATATCAAATTATGTTGCTATTTCAAAATAAAATTTTGGTAAAAATCTTATTAAAAAGAGACTCTTATATTAAATTTTTATATATTTATCCCCTCTTTTAAAAAAGAAGGCTTTTTTTATTATTGCCCCCTAAAAAATTTTTCTGTCTAGTTTCATAACAAGATGAAATAAACATATATGATGTTAAAATTTTGCTAAACGCAAAATACACTATAAATTGTGTCATCACAGTTTTTATGAACATCAGTTTCGCTCAAATGTGGCTTCGCCACGCTTGGCTCAACTTACGATAATATAGTTTTAAATAGTTCTTTGACAAGCAAATTAATATTTTTGCTATTAAAAATTATTTTAACACCTTGAATTAACTTTAAAATGATTAGAAAGTTATTTTTCTATAATCAAAATTTGATTGCATTAGGAAATTTTGGAAGTCCTGGCATAAGATTAATTTTGCCACATATTGCCACCACAAAGCCTGCTCCCGCCCGAAGTTCTATATCTCCCACATGTAAAACAAAAGGTTCACAACCAATTAGTTTTTCGTCATCTGACAAAGAGTATTGTGTTTTTGCAATGATGACCTCAAAGTTTTTTGCATATGGTTCAAACATTTTTATTTTGTTTTTTGCTATATCAGAAAACTCCACACCTGTTGCGCCATAAACTTTTTTGGCAACATTAATTATTTTGTTTTCAATGCTATCCTCAAGTTCATATGCAAATTCAAGTTGAGAAACTTTTCGAGTGCATTTTTCAAACACTTTCTTCGCAAGTTCAACACACCCCTCGCCTCCTTTTTCAAATGGATAGCAAACTGCACAGTCAACATGAATATTTTTGCACATCTCTTTGATTTTTAAAATATCCTCTTCCTTATCGTCTGCAAAATGATTAATGGTAACAACGCAATTTTGCTTAAAAACTTTGGTGATATTTTCAACGTGCTTCTTTAAATTTTCAAACCCAATAAATTGCCCATGCTCAAAAACAGCCTTCGCTGTCACCACCAAAACCACACACCTTGGCTCAACGCCCATTCTCCTGCATTTTAAATCGAAAAACTTTTCAGCGCCCAAATCGGCTCCAAACCCTGCCTCTGTTATCACAAAATTGGAAAGAGTGAGAGCGGTTTTTGTGGCAACAATACTGTTGCATCCATGTGCGATATTAGCAAACGGCCCGCCATGAACAAACGCTGGAGTGCCACAAGCGGTTTGAACTAAATTTGGATTAAAAGCTTTTTCAAGAAGTTTTGCCATGGCATTTTCCGCTTTTAAATCTTTGGCAAAAATTGGTCTATTTCTGGTGTTGAACCCTATAATAATGTTACCAAGTCTTGCTTTCAAATCTTCCATATTTTCAGCTAGGCAAAGAATTGCCATAATTTCGCTTGCAGGAGTTATCACAAAACATTCTTTACGCTCTTTATTGTTTTTAAGTTTTTCTTGATTGATTGTTATTTCACGAAGCGCCCTATCATTCATGTCAATACATCTATTAAAAGCCACCTTTTGAATATCAAGCTCATTACCAAAATAGATATGATTGTCAATCATAGCGCAAAGCAAATTGTTTGCAGAAGTTATGGCGTGCATATCGCCTGTGAAGTGGAGGTTAATATCATCACTAGGTTCAATTGTTGCCTTCCCTCCTCCCGTTGCGCCACCTTTCATACCAAAAACTGGCCCAAGCGATGGCTCACGCAAAGCAAGGCAAGCCTTCTTTTTTAATCTTGAAAAAGCATCTGCAAGACCAATTGAAATTGTGGTTTTTCCCTCACCACTTTTGGTTGGTGTTATTGCCGTCACCAAAATCAATTTCCCATGTTCTGTGATTTCAACATTTTTAACTTTAGCCTTAAAATCACCATATAATTCTAAATTTTTATTAATTAATCCTAATCTTTTTGCAACATTAATTATCTTTTTCAATTTTACCTCCAAAACTAAGCGAATTTGTTTTAAAATTTATTGAAATTCGATAGAAAAATTTTAAGATATTAAAAATTCAAAAATTATGCTGTTTTTTTAACAATTTTTTAATAAAAAATGTATTTTTTTGATTTTCACAAAATCAAATTTTTCTTGACGAGTGGCAAGTTAAAAATAGAATTTGATATTTTTTTGAAATTTCTTTAATTATATTTGTTGCCACTTCCAAGTTTTTGTCGTCCAAATTAACAAATGGGTCATCAAGCACAATGAAAGGTCTTTCATTTTTAAATATTAAATCTATAAGGGCAAATCTTTTGGATATTTGAACTAAATCTTTTACGCCTGCACTTAAATATTCCTCATTAAATAGATTATCTTTCATTAGTAAATTCAAATTGCTGTCGATGATTAAATTGTCATTTGTGAGGAAATTTTTATAATAATTATCAAAAGCTTTTTGAACTGGTTCAACATAGCGTTTAGATAATTTGTTTGATGAAGTAAGCAAAAACTCCTCTGTTTTTTCAAGTATTGTGAAATCGTTTGAAAGTTTTTCAAATAACTCTTTATCCTCTTGGAATTTATCTGTTTGCTCCTGGATTTTTGATTGCAACAGGCTATACTCCTCTTGATAGTGCTTTATGTCGTTTTGCGATGTTATCACACCATGCTCGTAGGTTGAAATATTCTTTAAAATATTCTCGTAATCGTTAACAAAATCACTTTCGCTTCCACCTAAAAGTTTAACTATTTCATCTTCAAGATTTTTTAATTCATTTTGCTTTTGAAGTAATATTTCATCAAAAATCACATTTTTTTCAGTTTTTTTCGTAATTTGAGGCTGTTTTTTTCGATTTTTTCTAATGAAGTGAAATATTAGCAATATGATTCCACTTATTAAAAGCACGGCAAAACCAAAAATAAGTAAGATGTGATTATAAACGAAATACAACGCAAGCACGCCAATTGATAGACATAATAAAACTATGGAAATGATGATAAAGATTGGATTATTTTTCTTTGCAACTTCTTTCACAGGTTCATCTTCAACCTTTGAAATTTCTTTTTTTCTCTCGTTAATGTAAATTTCCAGTGCGCCCTTTTTGTTATTTAAAGACTCAAAATCTTCTTTTTTTGCATCCATATTATCTTTCAGATTTTGGTAATATTCCTTTTTGTTTTTCCATTCATCAGCGTCGGCTTTACTTTTTTCAATTTTATTTAAATAGTCTTTTTCTTTTAAATATAATTCATTTAAAGTGCGTTGCTCTTCATTCAAATTGATGTTTTTTAATGTGGATTTTATATCTCGCTTTTTCATTTTAATTTTGTCCACGGCATGAGATAAAGCGTCTAAATCATCGCCATATAGTTGCCCTGTTGACAAACTTGCTTTAATATCGTCATTCACTTCGCTTTCCAAATGATTTTGCCCAAAGAAAACTGTTGCATCGAAGGTTTCCTTTCCAATTCCAAAAAGTTCTTCACCTAAATTTTGAGAAAAAACTTTTGATGGCAAATTGTTTTCAGCATCATATAAATAAAACTCATCAAGAGTTGGCGTTCGATTGAAAACGCGTCTAACCAAAAATTTTCCCTTATCGCAAACAAAGGTTAGACTGCCACCATACTTACCCTGTGATGAGAAAGGAAGATATTGAGTGCGATCGGTTAGTTTTGAATTTTTGCGAGCATTTGCACCAAGCCCATAGAACATTGCCTTTAAAAACATGGCAAGCGTGGTTTTTCCATAACCATTCTTTTCACAAATAGAGTTTATGCCATCACCAAATGTGATGTTGACATTATTAAGTTTTCCAAATGCATCAATATGGCACGAAATCAATTTCATATTGACAAATCTTCTCCTTTTAGTGCCTCAAGTCCGAGAGTGGCAATTTTTTCTTTTTCTGCTCCAGACAGTTCCTTGCTTTCAAAAACACTTCTTAAAAATTCGCCTTTTAAAGATAGAACATCCTTAGAATATTTTTCAAAATCAAAATCTGTTTGAGTTTCATCTATAATTTCAAAATTGAAAAACTTATCATAAAAATTTTGCATGATTAAATCTTTTTGAATTGGATTTTCCTCTTTATGTTTACCCTTTATTGTTAAGCGAACAATGTCATCCTTGCTAAGTTTTGACGCAATTTCCTTCAATTTTTGCATAATTTGCAAGTGGTCGATGTTTGGATTGATTGTAAGTTCTATGGAACGATAGTCAAATCGGCTGAACGGAATAAAGCTGGACTTAAGCGTTTTATTTTCGATGTCCAATAAATAAAACCCTTTCTTTTCACCAATTTTGCTGGCATCATTGAAACTTCTTCCCTCCAAACAACCACTATATTGCCAAATTCCACGCTCATCAATTCTGCCACTTCCTCCCGCATGGATATGCCCAAGCGCAAGATAATCTATGTTGCGCCCTGCAAGTTTCGACGCGAAAATTCCGTTAAAATATTCATCAGAAGCATTGATTGGCTGATGTGCAAGCATGATGTTAAACCTTGTTTTATCAAAGTTGATAGTGCTATAGAATGAATCAAGCACGTATCGCCCAAGCGATGCACCACCAATAGTTATTCCCTCATCTAAATCGAATTTTTTGAAGTTTTCTTTAAACAAGAAAAAATTTTCTGGCATTTCATCTTCTTGAAAAGGAGAGAATCTTTCATCGTGATTTCCCCAAATATAGAAACATTTGATTTTTTTATAACTTAGCACCAATTTTTTGAAAATATTAACAGAGTTTTTTGTTGGCTCGTGAACATCAAAAATATCGCCACAAAAAAGAATGGCTGAAACTTTGTTTGCCTCAGCATAATTAAATAAATTGATAAGATTTTGAAGAAGTTGACTGCGTTTTATCTTCTTTTTTTCCGCGTTTAAACCGCTCATTTCCTTGATATCAATATGGATATCTGCACAATGTATTATTTTCATAGTGATATTATAACAAAAATTTCTTCAAAAACAAAATAAAAAGGGCGATTTGCCCTTTTTATAGCTTATATTTTAAAGTTAAATAAGAAAGTTTTGCTTACAAACTGTCGACCAAAGTGTAGGTAATGTTGGCATTCGTGTAGATAATTAGGTCAGCGGTTTGCGAAACTCCACTGTTACTAACTGAAACTGGGTTTTTGTCGCCGTGATAATTACCGATGTTCACAGTGATTCTATCATCGTTCACAACTTCGTTTGATTGGTTATTTGTGCCGTCATTAACATAAGCGTTTGCCACAAAGTTGACATTATTTAAAAAGTTAAAGTTGATGTTGGCGCTGTCGGAAGTGATTGTCATGTCGTGATTAATTGCACCTTTAAAACCAATTGTGATTGCACCAGTTGTTGATGTTATTATATCTTCACCGTCATTTGTTTGCGCAACAAATTTAATGTCAACACTTCCGCTTTCGATGTCAATCACAGCATTGCCATTCATGTTGTTGATGATGTAATTGCCATTTGTTCCAAAAGAATAAATATTTCCGTTCATGGTTTCTATTTTCACATCAGGATTAGCATCAATCGAGGAACTAACAAGAATATCCCCCGTTATTGTTCCAATTCTAATGTTAGGTGAGCCAAGATTGTCTTCTGAAGGCGAAAAACTTAAGTCGCCGATAATTGTGTCGATATAATAATTCCCCTCAAAACTATCCATTTGAATGCCATAACTTTCCTTATCGCCTTGATCGGTTTCTGTTATATTTCTGTTTGGAACATCAAGTTTTGAAATTGTCACATTACCATTTTCATTTGCAATTCTAAGCGTTCCACTCGTTCCAATTCTAACAACATCAAAACTTATATCACCAGTGTTTGTGGTTAAATTCACATCAGCTCTCGCCACATCAATACCAGTGTTTTCGTCGCCGTCAGCGCTTAAATTGTTGCCTTGCGCTCTTATATCTCCACTTCCAGTTTCAAGCGAAATTTGAGTTAATTGGTCAAGTTCCAAATTCTCACTTAAATAGATGCTTCCTCCAGTTGTTTTTGCAGTGATAGAGGCTGGAGCAAAAGGCTGGCTTTCAAAACCGATGGAACCAAAAGTTATGTTGCCGTCGGTTGTTTCGATGTTAAAAGCAGTGTTGTCGAAAGAAGAATCCGGGAAGAAGTCGCCGTTGTAATAACCGCTGTCGATGTTGATTGTTATGGAAACATCATTGGAAAAGTATATGAAACCAACAGGCTCGGTCACGGCAATTTTTAAAGTTCCATTTTCAATAATCACGGAGTAAGAAAAAGGTCTTGCTTGCTCGGCTGTGGCAAAGCCTTTGGAGTTGTTTTCAATTCTAACGCAACTTTCGCCGATATCGCCATCCACTTTCACTTGAACATCGGCATACGAACAGTCAACTTCAATTCTTGTGATGTTGTCAAAATTGATGGCTTCGCCAGTGTCAGTGGTCTCTGTGATGTTTTGTGGGTTTGTTGAAGTGAAATATTGCATCCAAAGGATATTCGTTCCCGGGTTAAAAATCATGATAACGCAAATGATTAAGAAAACTGCAATTAAAAACAGCACAAACAACCCAAAGTAGAAGAAAAATCCTTTTTTAATACCTTCTTGCGCCATAATCTCTCCTTTAATTCAAATTTATGTTTTAAAACGTCACATTCGCTTTTAATATGGTGTGTGAGAATTTGTTTTCGTGTTAATATATGATGTATTATATCATTAACATAAGGATATGTCAAACATTTTAATTAGTCTAAAATTGCCTTAATTCTTCTTATTCCAGCTGACGAACTTTCCTCTTTCACAATTTTAAAATGGTGCAGGTCAGCCGTGTTCTTTGCGTGCGGTCCACCGCAAATTTCCTTGGAAACATCGCCAATTGTGTAAACCTTAACAACATTGCCATACTTACTTTCAAACACGCCAACCGCTCCGCTTTTCTTAGCGTCATCAATAGACATTTCTTCATATGTGACAGGAATTGCCTTTTTAATGGCGTCGTTAACAAAATCTTCCAAATTTTTAATTTCTTCTGGTGTCAACTTGTGGTCAACATTAAAATCTAACCTCATGCGTTCAGGCGTGATGTTTGAACCTTTTTGCATAACGCCATTGCCAAACATTTTCCTAAGCCCTGCCATAAGTAAGTGAGTTGCGGTGTGAAGATGAGCGCTTGCCATGGAAGTGTCTGCAAGTCCGCCTTTGAAAGTTCCAGCCGAGGCAGTTCGACTTTTTTCTTGATGTTCTTCAAACGCCTTTTTATACCCCTCTTCGTCCACTTCATATCCCCTTTCGCTGGCAAGTTCTTTGGTAAGTTCAAATGGAAATCCAAAAGTGTCGTATAAGCGAAAGCAAGCCTTACCAGAAATTATATTTGGCACAACTTCGCCTTTTGATTTAGCAAATTCTTTATGTTTTTCAATGCCGTTAATAACCTTGTCAAATTCCTTATGACCTTCTTCAAGTGCTTTTGAAAATTTTTCCACTTCTTTGTTAAGTTCACCAATTGCAAACTCTCGGTTTCGCTTGATGTCGGAATAGTCCTCACCATGCCTGTCAACATACATATTCAAAATGTTTTCAAAATACTTCGTTTCAAAACCGATGTTTCTTGCGCAATTTACAGCACGCCTAATAAATCTTCTTAAAATATACCCCTGGCCAACATTGGAAGGTAAAACGCCATGAGCATCGCCAAGGATGAAAAGAGCGGAACGCAAGTGGTCGGCAATAATACGATAGGAGCGTTTGGAGTTTTCGTTTTCAAGATATTTCACTTTGGCTTTACTTGAAATGAAGTCGATAACTTCCTTCAAAATTCCGCAATCATAAACGCTTTTAAGTCCGTTTAAAATCACAACTGTTCGCTCTAAACCCATGCCAGTGTCGATGTTTGGCTTTTTAAGTTGTTTGACCTTTTCGCCTTCTTTCTCCACAACATATTGCATGAAAACATCGTTCCAAATTTCAATGTATTTTCCGCAATCACAAGCAGGAGAACAATTTCCACTGCACTTTGGTTTGCCAGTGTCGAAAAACATTTCAGTGTCTGGTCCGCAAGGTCCAACTCCGCCACCAAGCGCCCACCAGTTATGTTTTTTGTTGAGATAAAACACATCTTTAATTCCGCACTTTTTCCAAGCGTTATATGCCACTTCGTCCTTTGGAGCAGTTTCGTCACCAGCAAAAACAGTGGTCGCAAGTTTCTCTTTTGGAATTTTAAGATACTTTGTTAAAAATTCAAAAGAATATTCAATCATTTTTTCCTTATCACATTCGCCCAAAAACCAGTTCCCAAGCATTTCAAAAAATGTGAGGTGTGTGTCGTCGCCAACTTCATCGATATCAGTTGTTCTTATGCACCTTTGAATGTCGCAAATTTTGTTTCCAGCAGGATGTGGTTCACCAAGAAGATATGGCACAAGCGGATGCATACCAGCCGTTGTGAACAAAACTGTTGGGTCGTTTTCAGGAATTATGGAATATCCCTCAATTCGTTTAAAGCCCTTGCTTTCAAAAAATTTAAACCATAGATTTTTAAGTTCAACATCTGTAATCATATTAACTCCTATACTACAAATTCAATCTTTTTTATTATATCAAAATGCTGTAAATTTTGCAAGTAAACTTAATGATTAAAATAGGAATTATTGATAAAGGAAAAATCTCACTTTAATCAAAAATTCCAAAAAAAATGCCTCAAATTTAAAAAAAACTTGAAATTTTATTGTTTTTTCAACATTTTTCAGCCAAAATGTTAGATTTGCTAAAATTTTGATACTTTTGGAAAATATATTTATAATTAAAAAATTTTTAACTTACAAATAAAAAAGGAGGATTTTTCCTCCTTAACTATTTGCCACGCTTTTTTGTTCGCGCCTAATGAGAATTGGCTCTTTGCCGTTTTCCATAAAGTCTTTCGTTATTATCACTTTTTCAAACACATTAGAGTCTGGAAGGTCGAACATAAGTTCGGTCATTCTTGTTTCCATGATTGTGCGAATGCCTCTTGCACCTGTTTTAAGGTCAAGCGCTTTTTTCGCAACATAGTTTATGGCTTCCTTATCAAATTCAAGTTCAAACCCATCCATTTTGAAAAGTTCGGTGTATTGTTTTATTAGTGAATTTTTTGGTTCAACCAAAATTCTTTCCAACGCGTTTTCGTCAAGATTATCAAGCCCAGTGATGATTGGAAGCCTGCCAACAAATTCTGGAATTAAACCATACTTAATTAGGTCGTCTGGCTGAACATCTTGTGAATAATTTATTTTAGTTCTCTCATTAGAATTTTTAATTTCAGCGTTAAAGCCAAGTGAAGATGATGCCATACGTTTATAGATAATGTCGTCAAGCCCAACAAACGCACCACCACAAATAAACAAAATGTTTGTGGTGTCGATTTGAAGCATCTCTTGGTGAGGATGTTTTCTTCCACCTTGTGGAGGCACAGAAGCGATGGTGCTTTCAATGATTTTTAAAAGTGCTTGTTGCACGCCTTCGCCACCAACATCACGAGTTATAGAGCGGTTTTCGCTTTTTCTGGAAACCTTGTCGATTTCGTCAATATAGATAATTCCGCGCTCTGCCCTTTGAATGTCGTAATCGGCATTTTGAATAAGTTTCAAAAGCACATTTTCAACATCTTCGCCAACATAGCCAGCTTCCGTTAAAGTTGTGGCATCAGCACAAGCAAAAGGAACATCCAAAATTTTTGCCAAAGTTTTAACAAGCAAAGTTTTGCCTGAACCTGTTGGTCCAATCATAAGCACATTGCTTTTTTCAAGTTCAATTTTGTTATTATCCTCTTTTTTCTTTTTGCCGTCGATTTTGTTGTGATAGTTATAGTTGATTCTTTTATAGTGATTGAAAACAGCAACCGACAAAACTTTTTTCGCCTGTTCCTGACCAATCACATAGTTATCAAGTTTCTTTTTGATATCTTTTGGTGAAGGGATTTCAAGGTCCTTAAAAACCTTCACCTTTTCCACTTCTTCTTGAATGATGTCAGCACAAACTCTCACGCAATCGTCACAAATATATGCATCGCCATTAGGACTGGCGATAAGTTTTTTCACATTTTTTTGTGATTTTCCGCAGAACGAGCAAGTGCATAAATCAATATCTTTCATAAAACTCCTTACTTTGCTTTTCTTGTATAGAAAATGTTATCAATAAGCCCATATTCTTTTGCTTCCTCAGCAGACATATAGTTATCTCTGTCGGTGTCTTTCTCAATCACTTCAAGTGGTTTTCCTGTGTTCTCGCTTAAAATTTGATTGAGTTTTGCCTTAATTTTTTGAATATGGCGTGCTTGAATTTCGATGTCGCTTGCTTGACCTTGCGCTCCGCCAAGTGGTTGATGAATCATGATTTCACTGTTTGGAAGAGCAAACCTCTTTCCCTTAGCGCCCGATGACAATAGGAAAGCCCCCATAGATGCTGCAAGCCCCACACAAATGGTGGAAACATCGCATTTGATATAGTTCATGGTGTCGTATATTGCCATGCCAGCGGAAACCGAACCGCCAGGGCTGTTGATGTAAAGGAAAATGTCTTTATCAGGATTTTTTCCTTCAAGATAGATAAGCTGTGCAATAACAATATTTGCGCTATCGTCTGTCACTTCGCCCGACAAGAAGATAATTCTGTCTTCAAGAAGGCGAGAGTAGATATCATAAGACCTTTCATTTGCGCCTGTTTGGTCAACGACCATTGGAATTAACATAATTTTACCTCCTAATCGTCATTTGTTAAATTTAGTTTTAGATTGTTTTAACCTTGCTAAAGCGTTATCAAACCTTATTTCTTAGTTGTTTTCTTTGTTGTTGTTTTCTCTGCGCTTTTACTTGAAGATGTTGAGCTTTTCTTTTCTGAACTTTTTGAAGTGGCAGATTTTGCTCCAGCTTTTGCCGTGGTTTTCTTTTCAGCAGATGCTTTGGCTGTTTTTACAGAAGTTTTTTCAGTTGTTTTTTTCTCTTCCTCTTCCTTGATGTTGTTTTTATCAATCAAAAGCTGATAAACCTTATCAAGCACCACGCTGTTTTCGGCATAAATTCTGTCCTCATCAGCGCCTTCGTGAGCGTGACTGTGACGCATTGGAGGAAGTTCTTTTAATTTTTCTTCAATTTCCTCGTCAGATGCTGTTATTTTGTTTTCTTCAATAATTTTTCTGATGATGTATCTGCCCTTAATTCCTCTAACTGCACGCTTAGCGCTTTCATCTTTAATCTCTTCCATGGTTGTGCCAACAGCGGAAAGATATGTGTCGAGAGGCATATTATATTGCTTGCAAGCCTCTTGAATTTCGTGGATGTCACGCTCAACTTCATAGTCAATCAAACTTTGAGGAACAAGCATTTCCGTGTTTTCAATAACATACTTTAAGATGTCAGATTTAAGAGCGGTGTCCGCCTCTTGCTCCTTCATATATTGAATATGCTTAGAAACATGATTTTTATACTCTTCAAGCGTTTCATATTCTGTCGCATCTGAAATAAATTTGTCGTCTATTTTAGGAAGAGTCTTTTCACGAACATTTTTAATTGTCACAAAGAAGTCTGCTTTCTTGCCTGCAAGGTTTTCTGCTGGATATTCATTTGGGAAAGTCACTTCAACTTTCACTGTTTCACCTTTTTTCTTGCCAACAAGTTGGTCTTCAAAATTGTCGATGAAAGAATGTGAACCAAGAGTGAGTGGATAATCTTCTGCGCGCCCACCTTCAAATTCTTCGCCGTCCACGGAGCCAACAAAGTCGATAACCACGCTGTCGCCCAATTTGCTGGCACGGTCAACTTCATTAAATTTTGCAGAGTCTTGACGAAGATGGTCAAGTTCATGCTCGATATCCTCATCTGTCACCTTTATGGAGCGTTTTGTGAAATCAAGCCCTGTGTATTTGCAAAGTTTGAAATCTGGCATAATTTCAAATTCCAAAGTGAACTCAACGCCACCATCTGCATTTAAACTTTGAATGGCGGTTTTTGGATATGAAAGAGGCTCAAGATTTGGATCTTTTGCCAAAACCTCGTTCATAGTTGTGCGGAGAAAATAATCAAGTGTGTCGTCAAAAAACACATTTTCGCCGTATTGTTTTTCAATAACTTTTTTAGGTGCATGACCTTTTCTGAAACCGATGACATTAAATTTGCCTTTTGTGGTTTCATAAACTTTTTGTTCTGCGTCTTTCCATTCTTTACCGTCAATGGAAACTGTGACTGTTACATTTGTTTTATCTTGTTTAATGGTATACATATCGAACCATCCCTTTAGTGAAAATTTACTTTGAAAGCACGAGAGGCATTTGCCCTCAAAGCATTACACGCTATTCTACCACATTTTTTTATAAAAATCAAACATTATGACCAAAATATTTTGTTTTATTTTTAGAGATTATGTAGGAATTTGTCGAAAACCTTAAAAATTGGATAATTTGAAAAGGAATTTTGAGAAAGATATCAGATAAAGTCGAAAAATTAAACTTAAAATGAACTTATCTTCACCTTTTTTGCCACATTCTTTCTCATGTCCTCACTAATTGCAGCATAGTGCTTTTTGGTGGTGTTCACATCCTTATGCCCCAAAACATCAGCAACAATATATATATCATTTGTTTCGCGATAGAGATTTGTGCCGAAAGTGGAACGAAGTTTGTGAGGAGAAATCTTTTTAAGAGGAGTGCTTTCTTTGGCAAACTTTTTCACAACATTTTCCACCGACCTGGTGCAAATACGCCTGTTTTGAAGAGAAAGAAAAAGCGCGTGCTCATCTTCTTTAATTGGAAGCGTTTTCCTTATTGAAAGCCACTCTTCAACTACATATTTAACTTCATTTGGATAGTATAAAATCGTTTGATTTCCACCCTTTCTTGTCACCTTAAAAGCGTTTTGAGAAAAATCAAAATCTTCCACATTAAGTCCAACAAGTTCGCTCACTCTTATGCCAGTGCCAAGGAAAAGTGTCACCATGGCATTGTCACGCACTTTGGTGTTTTTGTTATAGTTCTTTTGCCTTTCTGTGAACGAAGTTGGATCATTCACAGCATCAAGCATCTTTTCAATTTCGTCTGACTCGAGCCTCACAATTTCTTTTGTGTGAAGTTTTGGCGTTGGCACTTTGCTGACAACATTTTTGGAGATGAGGTCATGATTAAAAAGATATTTAAAAAAACTTCTCACGCTGGCAAGTTTTCTGGCTTTGCCATTTTCCGTGTTTTTGAAAGTTTTATCGTTAAGTTCATAAAAAGATAGATATGATAAAAAGGACTCAATATGTTTTGCCTCCAAGGTGTCAAGATCTTTGAGCGTCACCTTGCTTTTGTCTTTTTTAAAGATATATTTTGAAATATAGTCATAGAAAATGGCAAGGTCCATGGCGTAGTTCACACGCGTTAAAGAGGAAGTGTTAAGTTCAATTCCTGTGAAGAAATCGAAACAATATTCTGGCAAACCTTCCAAATATTTGCCCACTCTTTGCATATTAAGTAAATCTCTTTTTTCAAAATATGATAAGTTTTTCATGCTTATATTATATCAAACTCAAAAAAAATCTCCAACAAATTTAACTTCTTGCTCAAATTTTGTTTAAAGGTGTGTTTGAAATTATCTATTTACAATAAACTTCGCCACAAAAAACTTAGTTTTGAGCTACAAAAAAGACCTAATAATTTAAAAATTTAGGTCTTAAATTTGAATTTATCTCAATTTGAATTCATTTAATTATTAAGCATCCAATCGCAATACACGCCATATCCTTTTGTTGGGTCGGATAAGAAAACGTGTGTGACCGCGCCCACAATCTTGCCATTTTGCATAATTGGCGAACCGCTCATTCCTTGCACAATTCCGCCTGTGAGGTCAAGAAGGCGTTTGTCTTTCACACGGAAAACCAAACTTTTGTCGTTGGCTTTTTTCTGATAGTTTGCCTTAATAATTTCAATTTCATACTCCTCTTTAATTCCGCTTATGTCCGAAACAATAGTTGCCTTCCCTGGAGTGACCGAAAGACGCCCACCGAGTTTTGCCGTTAAATTTTCATCCACAAGCCCGTCAAGATTGCTCATCGTGCCATTTATGCCAAATTTGGAATTTGAAACGATGTTGCCTTTATTCTTGCTGTTTTGAAGGAACAAACACCTAAGTTGACCTGGGTTATTTTTCTCGCCTTTATTAATTCCAATCAAATTGCATAAGTAAATTTTCCCCTCTTTAACTGGCACAATGTTAGAACTATTTCCCTCCACAACCGCGTGCCCAAGCGCACCATACTCTCCTGTTTTCTTGTTAACAAAAGTGAGCGTGCCAACGCCTGTCACATTATCTTTCACAACAAGCCCAAGTTTATACTTATTCTCCTTATCTTTCAAAATTGGAACCAGCGTTCGCATTTCCTTATTGTTTCTTAAATATGTGACCTCGGCTTCGTCGCTATTTGAAAGCACAGATTGAAAATCATCTATATCTTCAAAATCCACGCCGTTTATTTTTGTGACAATATCTCCCTCTTTAAGCGAATTTTCAGAGGAAAGCACAATTCCGCCGTCGGTTTGAATGGAAAGCCCGATAGGCACACCGCCGATGTAATAGTCGTCATCGTTTGTCATAACAACGGAAACTTTGCGAATGGGAATAAAACCAAAAAGTTTAAAAACAATCTCTCCATTTTTCGTCTTACCAGTGCTAACCTCGCTTTCTTTTTGCTTCAATTCACCATTTATAAACGAGCCAAAAAGATGATTTTCATTTGCTGATGCCACATCCTCATAAGAAACCAAAAAGTCACTTTCAATTTTATAGATGTCCACGATTGGCAGTGCCACAAGAAGAAGGCAAGTGAGCCACAAAAAAATATATGTTGACCAAAACTTATTTCTTTTCATTTTTCTAGTATCTTTCGTTTTTCGCAAAATATTCTGGCTATATGTTTATATCAACATATATTAAATTATTTTTAAATTCAAATTTATATAGTTTTTGTCTAGAATAAAGTTTTCAAAACAAAGGAAAATTCTCGCATTTCCCGCCTATATGTTTTATATTTCGGGCAATATTTTTCCACTTCTTTCCAAAATTGTGGTTTGTGGTTCATGTGTTTGGAGTGGCAAAGTTCGTGATAGATAACATAATCAATTAAATGCTTTGGCAAGATGATGAGTTTATAGTTAAGTTTCATTTCCTTTTGAGTGTTAAATGAACCCCATTTGCATTTTGATGACAAGGGTGAAATTTTTTTAACTTCAAAGCTTAAACTGTCTGCAAGTTCTCTTGCCCTATCGTGTAAAATTTCAAACAAGGAAAGATATTGATTTTTAATAAGTTTCCACTTTTTCGTTGAATTAGAAAAATCTAAACTAAGCGCCTTTGTTTCCATGGCAATGGAAGAAAATTGGTAGATATATTTTTCAAAGTCAAACTTCTTTGAAAACTCTTCAAACTCTTTCATCTTCTTAATTTTCTTGTTTATCCAGTCTTGCTTCGAATTTATAAATTCATAGATTTTTGTTTCTGCAAGTTTTGTTGGTGCTTTAACTTCAATTTCGTTTTCGTTTATTATCTTAAGCACTAAGGTTTTTCTTCTTTCTCTTATTAATTTAATTTTCATGCCCTATATTTTATCACACAAATTTCTAAAAAGCAAATTAAATATAAGCTTTATCAAATTTTCTTACATAGCACAAGATTTAGTTTTATCTTATTGCATAACACACTATATATTGTGGTATTATGCAATAAAAAATTTTTGCATAATACTATGAAAAATTGTTTGACTTTTAAAATTATTAGATATATAATTTAATTAAATAGGAGGAATTATGGCTTTCAATTCAAATGGTCAGGTTCAATATCTCATTCTTGACTCACTTGCCGATGGTTCAAAATACGGCTTGGAAATCATTGAGTTTATCTCCAAAAAAACTAATGGTGGCTACATTTTGAAAAAGCCCACCCTTTACTCTTGCCTTACCCGTCTTGAAAAGAAAGGCTATGTTTCTTCGTCGTTTTGGGGAGAAAGCGAGTTTGGTGGAAAGCGTCACTACTATGCTTTAACAAATGAGGGAAGAGAAAATTTGAAGATTTTATCTAAAGAATTTGAACATATTTCCTTCACCTCTTCTGATAATGAAATCGACGATATCGACAAAGATATGATTGAAGAAAATGTGAAGCCTATGTTCCTTTCACAAGAAAATTTGTTTGACCTTGCAAAGAAAGACTCTAAGGAAGAAGAAAAGAAAGAGGAAGTGAAAGTTGAGCCAGAAATTGCCGAAAATCAAATGGACTTATTTTCCTATCCTGCAGAACCTGAAAAAGAAGAGGTTGAAAGCGTAAACGCCGATGTTTTCAGTTTTGAAGATAAAGCGGAAGAGAAGAAAGACGACGGCAAATTTTTGTCTGAAAGCGAAACTTTAACTCCATTCCAACTTGAACAAAACAAAAAGATTTTTAACACCTCCAGCGAACTTAAAAAATATCGCAACCGCAAGAGTTTTTCTGATAATCAAATGCAAATGCCAGTTGAATACGAGAAAAAGCAGTCGGAAGAGGAATTTCAAGAAAAAATTAAAGCACTTAAAGAGTCTATTTTGCAAACTAAGCAAAACACATTTGATAAAGAAACTTACTATCCAAATTCCTACTCCTCTTCTCAAGAAGAAAAAGTGGAAGAAGAAAAACAAGACGATGGCGTTTATGTAAATGAATACTACGACCCATATTTCTATAAAAAACCTAAAACTTATGATGAGCAAGAGGAAACTGAAGAAGTTTTGGAAAATGTGGTGGAAGAAAGAAAAGATGATGCCACCTTTATCACTGAACAAATTGGAACTATTCCTGTTCAAAAGCGCATCACCCCGCCTAATATCGAAATCAACGTTTCCGACGAAAACCTGCCTGCACCTATGCGCGACTCGCAGTTAGAGCCGACCTATAACGATATGGTTTCCAAGGTTATGGAAAAGAAAAAAGAAAAACAAGTGGTTAAGCGCGAACCAAGAATTTTTGTCGACACCAACACCACTTTTGCCGATTATGAAAGTTTGAAAGGCTACTATAATAATCACGGCTTAACTTTTAAGGAATATAAAAAATCGACGGTGGAGCGTATTCATAACACAAATTTCTTGAAATTCATTTCCTCCATTGTGCTTTTCCTTCTAAGTGGCATTGGAAGTGGAATTTTGTATTGGATAATAAGCGCTAATAACCTCTTAATGCCAACCACAAACTTTATGTTCTACACTTTCCCAATTCTATTTGCTGTTTATGCTTTGTATAAATTTATTAGATATAAAACAGTCGTCAGCAAAAAAGCCTCTCAACGATATAACGCCATAATTAATTGGGCTGTGTTTGTGCTTTCCGCGATTGTTGTGTTTGTTATCAATATCTGTTTTGGTATGCAAGCCGAAACTATGATTGAATATTTGACCTCAATCTTAACTCCAATATATGCCCTTCTTTTGATTTGCCCAGTAAATTACTACATCACAAAGTTTATCTATAAAAAATGGGCAAAGTAAAAAAATTTTTAAAATCTTTGCATATTTAAAAAATTTCAGCGCATGATATTAGTAAGTTAGTTATCTTTCATGATTTCTAACTTGATGAAGAAAAGAGATTTTAGTTCGTTTTGAATTATCCATTCTCTTTTCTTTTTTTAATTACATAGTTCAATCTCTTTTTTGCTCTTATGTTTTTTGATGAGCATAACAAAAAAGTCAAAAAGGAGAAAAAGGGCAATAATGATAAGCGAGGCAATTAAAATGTATAGAGTGGAGTTTTCAAACAACACACATAAAAGCGTCACAACAAGGCAAGAGAAAAACGCACCCACCATGATTGCTAAAAACGCTTGCCACATTTTAAGATTTGTTAGCCCCGCAATCAAACTTCCAGCATACACTCCAGTTAACGGCAAAGGCACAGCAACAAACATGGCAAGAAGGGAAAGTTTATAGAAAGTTTTGTTTTTGGAGGATAATTTGTCTATCCTCTTTTTATATTTTTCTTCCAACCTCACAAGAAACTTATCATGAACAAAACCACTTGCTTTGTTTTTTAATTTTCTAACACACCACATCACAATTAGGCATGGTATCATGCTTCCAACAAAGGCACAAATAAATGTGACGATGGGCGAAAGTGTGGCATCACCCCAAATTGCTTCTGACATACCAAAAGGTATGGCAATTTTGCTTTCGATTGTGGGAATTAATGAAACAAGAATAACTGCAAGAAACACACAACTTGAAAAATTGTCAGCAAAAAAATCTAACATATTTGCCTCCCACAATCATTTTATGATTTAACTTTTTAAGTTATTATACTTTTTTGTAAACTGCGGGCGAAAGTGTCTTTTTGCGGTTTGAAGCGATTTTTTAGCATCTTAAAACACACCCCTTTCTTTCAAATAACTTTTTTACCCACGCAAAAAGACAGCGCGCTTTCGCGCGCCCATGCTCCGCATGGACTTTCGCCCGCCTCGCCAAACTAAAAAAATAAAAAAAGAAGATTTTTCTTCTTCTTTCAAATTAAATATAAAAGTTTTTGATTATTCCTCATCTGGAAGGTTAACATTGTGATAAACTTCTTGAACATCGTCTAAATCTTCGAGTGCATCAATCATTCTTTGGAATTTTGGTGCTTGGTCAGCGCTCAAATCAACATAGGTGTCTGGAACAAGTTCGGTGTCAGCGGAAATTATGTTGTATCCTTTTTTTGCAAGCGCCTCGCTCATTTTGTTATGCTCGTTTGGCTCAGTGATAACTTGCACAAGGTCCTCATCTTCAAAAACATCCACAGCACCTTCTTCAAGTGCGTCCATCATAAGTGTGTCAACATCCTTAACATCGCTAACAACTACCACACCCTTTCTTTTAAAGAGGTAGGAAACGCAATTTGTTGAACCTAAACTTCCGCCGTGCTTGTCGAACGCGTGACGAACATCGCCTGCCGTTCTATTCTTATTATCAGTCAAGCACTCCACAATAACAGCAGAGCCACCAACGCCATAGCCTTCATAAGTTATCGCCTCATAGTTCACACCGCTAAGTTCACCTGACGCTTTTTTAATTGAGCGTTCAATGTTATCACTTGGCATATTGTTTTGTTTTGCTTTTGCAATAACATCGCGAAGTTTGCTGTTGGTGTTAGGGTCAGCACCGCCCGCTTTCACACAAACAGCAATTTCACGCCCAATTTTTGTGAAAATTTTACCACGCGCAGCATCTGTTTTACCCTTACGCGCTTGAATGTTGTGCCATTTTGAATGTCCTGACATAATTACCTCCTATTTTAAATTATCTTTTGAAAGTTGATACATGATGATTGAACCGCTGACGCCAGCATTTAAACTTTCAATTCCCTCGCTCATTGGAATTTTAACTTTTTGATAACAAATCTTTTCCATAGCCTCGCTGACGCCCTGCCCTTCATTTCCAACAACAACTCCAACTGGAAAACAAATTTTAAATTGGAAAATGTTTTCGCCGTCCATGTCACAGCAAAGAAGTTTAAGGTTATTTTCTTTTGCAAACTTCAAAAACTCTTCTTTTTTCATGGAAAACACCTTAATATTAAAAACTGCGCCAACAGAACTTCGGATAAGTTTGGAATTTGTGACAGAAACACTGTCCACCAAAAACACGCTTTCAAACCCGCAAGCCTTAGCGGTTCTAATCAGCGTTCCAACATTTCCAGGGTCTTGAAGAGAGTCGACAACCAAAAAATTTTTTGTTGGCTTTTTCACAACATCTTGATTGTGGTACGCAATGCATAACACATTCTGTGGTGTTTTGGTGTCGGATAGCATCTCGATTGTTTTTGCGTCAACATGATAGGTTTTATAACCTAAATCATCAAAAGGTAGAGTGCTTTCGCTCGTCAAAAAACATTCCACTTTAATGGAATTGTTTTTCACTGCATCCTTGATGATTTTGACATTATCTAAAAAAAGCAAAGACTTTTCTCGTTTTTGCTTTTTAAGGTTTAGTATAAAATTCTTTGTCGCCCTTTCCATTAAGCCTTCTTTGCAGTTTCAACAAGGTTAGCAAAAGCCTCTGGCTCTCTAACTGCCAAATCTGCAAGCACTTTACGGTTGAGCGCGATGTTTGCTTTTTTAAGACCAGCGATAAATCTGCTGTAAGAAATTCCATTTGCGTGACAACCAGCGTTAATTCTTGTGATCCACAATGCTCTGAAATCTCTCTTCTTTTGTTTTCTGCCGATGTAAGAATATTGACCAGATTTCATAACCTGTTCGCGAGCGGTTCTGTAGAGTTTGCTCTTAGCGCCAAAGTATCCCTTAGCAGATTTTAAAATTTTTCTACGCTTTTTAACAGCGTTCACGCCTCTTTTAATTCTCATGTTTCCCCCTTACTTTACGAGAAGCTTCTTGATGTTGCTTTGATTTTTTCCAGCAATATAAGAACCTTTTCTAAGTTTTCTTTTACGACTTTTGCTTTTTGTTGTTAAGAAGTGACCTTTGTTTGGTCTTGCATACTTAACCTTTCCTGTTGCAGTGAGAGAGAAACGCTTTTTAACTCCACTGTGTGTTTTTTGTTTAGGCATACTAGTTCTCCTTTTATTTAGACTTTTTTGGATTGATTACAACAACCACATTTCGACCCATTATTTCTGGTTTTTTATCGATTGAACCAAACTCAGAGAGTGCTTCCACAAAGTTTTCAACCACTTCGACAGCATTTTTTGCATAGGCTTGCTCTCTGCCTTTCATTCTTAAAGAAACCTTAACCTTATCGCCTTCCTGCAAAATTTTTTGTGCATTTTTAAGCTTGAAATTGATGTGATATTGGTCTATGCGCATACTGAGTTGAATTTCTTTAAGTTCCACAATTTTTTGATTTTTCTTGATTTCTTTTTCTTTCTTAATCGTGTCGAACTTATACTTTCCATAGTCCATGATTTTGCAGACAGCAGGATTGGAATTTCCGCTCATAAGAACAAGGTCAAGCCCTTCATTATCGGCAATTTGCCTTGCTTTTTCGATTGGCATAACGCCAAGTTGTTCACCATCCGTTCCAATTAAGCGAACTTCTTTTGCGGTGATTTGCTCATTGATTAACTGTTCCTTAAAAATTGTCGTAATCTCCTTTAAAAAAATTTGGTAGAAGCATACTGCCCCCACCAAAAAAATAAACGAACTAATTTAATTGTTTAAATTTTTTGACCAAGTAGAAACAAAATTCGACTGGTGAGAAGGGAACTTCTGCTTTCATACGCCCATAATTTTAGCACACAAAAATTTCGTTGTCAACTGTTTTACATAATTTTTTTTAATTTTTCTTATTTTTTTCTTCTTTCTTCTGTTTTTTTCTATGCTTAAATGGCGTAGTTTCTAAGTATGCACCAGTTAGAAGAGCAATTTTATCGCAATTTGTGATGGCATAACTTTTCATAATTGCCTTACAGAAAATGGTAATTCCAGCAATTAAAGCGGAAACTAAGCAAGTGACAAGAAGATTAACATCACCCTCTAAATTCATGTTAACCACCAAACTAACACCGCCAGCACCACTTAATATTCCACAAATGTCGCCCACCACATCTCCACCAAACGAGGAAACCTTGTCGGCATTTCGGCACAGTGCCATTGCCATTTCATAGCCCTTTTCTTCTTTATATTTTTCCAATTTTTCTTCGCTTATTGTTGTGAAAGCCACGGCAATCATATCAAACACCACGCTGACAAAAATGAAAAACACAATCACAAAAATAGACATGAAAGAGGAAAGCGAAGGAAGTAAACTTTGCGACAACAAACTGAAAACTATGGAAAGCGAAATTGACAAAACAAAAACTTTAAGCGCCCACCTAAGCGACTTTTTATTCATATCATATTATATTCGCCATCGTTTTAGTTTAGGACAAATCTACTTTTCTATCTCGCTGATTTCGTCGTCGATTATCGCTTTAAGTTCACTGAGTAAGTCGGAAAGTGGAATGAAGTTTGTTTCTCCGCTCTCTCGCATGGTCACTTCTGCCACGCCTTGCGCCATGGTTTTTGGGCTTATAACAACCCTGATTGGCATGCCCATAAGTTCGCTGTCGGTTAACTTCACGCCTGCAGAAACCTGCCTGTCATCATATAGAACTTCAATTCCAGCGTCAAGCATACGCTTATAAAGTTCGTCAGAAACTGCCGAAACATTTTCGTCATCCAGCCTAAGTGGACAGAAATGCACGTGCCAAGGTGCAACTGTCATTGGCCAAACAATACCCTTTTCATCGCCTTTTTCTTCCACAATGCTGGCAATCGCTCTGCCAACGCCAATGCCATAACAACCCATGATTGGCTCCATCATCGAGCCGTCTGGCATACTGACTTTCATACCCATGGTTTTTGTGTATTTTGTGCCAAGTTGGAAGATGTTTCCAATTTCAATACCACGCGTAAGTGTCAATTTTTCGCCACAATTAACACAACAATCGCCCTCTTGAACAAGTGCAATATCATTAAAGACCACATCTTTTAAATCTCGAGAAGCGCTGACATTTTTTAGGTGGTAATCTTCTTTATTTGCGCCTGTCACAAAGTTTTCCATATTAATTATTGAAGTGTCGTAAACCACAATGGTATCCTCTGGCACGGTCAAATTCACACAGCCGATGTTCCCTGCCACCAAGCCGAATTTGTCTGTGTCAGCAGGTTTAATGTTGGAACGGCAAATTTTCATAAGTTTTTTCTCGTTAACATCATAAGTTCCACGAAGAAATGCCACCACAAGTTTATCTTCATCTGTCACATAGCAAACTGCTTTCACGGTGTTTTCAGGGCTAATTTCAAGAAAATGACAAACCTCGTCAATAGTTTTGGCGTTTCCAGTGAAAACCTCTTCAATTTCGCCAGCAATTTCAGTGCTAGATGCTGTCTTAACGCCACTTGCAACTTCCATATTCGCCTTATAGCCACACTTGTCGCACAGCACAAGCCTATCTTCTCCATTATCTGTCACAAGCATAAACTCGTCGGCAACCTTTCCACCCATAATGCCATTATCACTTTTAACAGATATGAAATTTTTAAGCCCGATGCGTTTATAAATTCGATTATATGCGTCGAAAACTTTATTATAATAAACATCCAAATCTTCTTGTGAGGTATGAAAAGAATAGGCATCTTTCATCAAAAACTCTTTCACACGGATAAGTCCGCCTCTTGGTCTTGCCTCATCGCGATATTTGGTTTGAATTTGATAAATCATGCATGGTAACTGCTCGTGGCTTTTCACGGTGTTCATAACCATGTGAACGGCAGCCTCTTCATGCGTCATGCCAAGAAGCATATCATGCCCAGTTCTGTCTTTAAAGCGCAACAATTCCTCTTGAATGGAGTTATATCTTCCAGAAAGTTCCCAAAGTTCTCGTGGCATAACAACAGGGAATAAAACTTCTTGCCCGCCCAATGCATCCATCTCTTCGCGAATGATTTTTTGCACTTTCTCGCTGACGCGTTGCGCTGGTGGAAGCATGGAAAAAATTCCCGCGCTGACCTGTTTGATGTAGCCTGCACGAAGCATAAGAATATGGCTTTTAAGCGTGGCACCGCTTGGCGTTTCTTTCAGTCTTTCGCCAACAAGATGACTTAGTTTCATTGAATTTCCTCCTCGGTTATTTTGTCGAAATCTTTCTTAATTTCAAAAAGTTTTTTGCTGGTCTTACTTAACTCCTCTTGGCAAAACTTAGCAAGAACAGAAGCTCTTTCAAAAAGTTTTGTGCTTTCGGCAAGTGGAAGTTTTTCATTGTCAAGTTTGTTTGTGATTTCTTCTAATTCCTTAATTGCATCTTCGTAGTTCATAAATTCTCCTTAAAATTTTTCTTTAAAACTTTGGCTTCAACTTCTCCATCAAAGAAATTTACGCTTAAACTTTCCTTTTCTGATATCTCTAAAACACTTTCAACGCTTTTCCCGTTCTGCTCCACTTTGGCATAGCCTCGCCTTAAAATTGCAAGCGGGTCAAGTTTTTGAAGCGTTAGCGACAATAGCTCTAAGCGATGTTTCTCAAAATCGGTTTGTTTTTCAAGTTGATAGGAAATTTTTTCACAAATTTCTTTCAAAACATCATATCTCTCAAAAACATAGTCCTCAATCTTATTTGTCAAATATCTCATATTATCTAAAAAATCTTCCACACGGTCGGAATATAAACTCATCATCTCGCGATTTAACTTCTTCACAAGAAAGATAAATGAAGAGCGTTCCTTTTCTGTGTCTTGCGTCAGAAGTTCCGCCGCCGCACTTGGCGTTGGCGCACGCAAATCTGAAACAAAGTCGATTATGGTGAAATCTGTTTCATGCCCCACCGCCGAAACTATTGGTTTAAGGCAATTATAAGTTGCTCTTGCCACAACTTCGGTGTTGTATGCTGACAAATCTTCCAAAGAACCGCCACCGCGTGCCACAATAACAACATCCACCTTATCGTAAGTGGAAAAGAAATTTATTCCTTCAACAATCTCTTTTTCAGCGTCATTTCCTTGAACCTTGGTGGGATAAAGTACAATTTCAACTGCGGGATTTCTTCGCCATGTCACATTTTTAATATCTTGCAAAACTGCGCCCTCTTTTGATGTGACAACTCCGATTCTTTTAATAGATTTTGGAAGTGGTTTTTTATGCGCTATGTCGAAAAGTCCTTCTTTTTCCAATTTATTTTTAAGTTCCACAAATTTTTGATAAAGAATACCTTGTCCTGCTTTTTCAATTCGGTATGTTATGTAGTTAAAGCGCCCACTTTTAGTGTAAAAATTTGGCCCGCCAGAAAGAACAACCATGTCGCCTTCTTTCACATCGCCAAAAACTGCACTATTAAAACAAACGCATGGAAGTGTGCTCTCCTCGTCTTTAAGCGAAAAATATACGGCATTTTTTGCCCTAGAAATGCCAAAAACTTCTCCAACAACATTCACGCTGTGGAGAAATTCTTCGTTGTTAAAAATGTCTTTAACAATGTTATTAAATTTTGTCACACTTATCGTTGTTAACATATGATTTAACTCAGTATTGCAGACAGCAAGCCATTGATGAATTTACTACTATCGTTAGTGGAATATTTTTTGGATATTTCCAGCGCCTCATTGATGGCAACTGGTTTTGGCGTGTCAAGAAACTCGATTTCAGTGAGTGCCATAAACACCAAAGCCAAGTCGATTTTATAAACCCTTGTGATGTCGAAGTTTTTTAAGTGAGTGGAAACATCATATTCAAGCTTTTCGCGATGAATTTGATAGGTGTCGAAAATGAGTTTACAAAATTCTTTATCCGCGTCCTTTTTAAGAGGTTTAATAACTTCCAGTTGCGTTTCTTCTTCTGTGCCCTTAAAGAGAGTTTCAAAGATAAGTTTAAATGCGCACTCTCTTGCCTCTCTACGCATCTGCCACCTCTTTATCGCACTCAACATCAACAATATGAACATTGATTTTCATCGGTTTCAATGCCACCATGGTTGCCAGCGAATTTCTAACATTCTCCTGCACGCGATAAGCAATATCAGGCACATTAAAGCCGATATAGATGTTGATGTAAACATCGATTGTTAAAGCGCCATTTTTCTCGAACTTAATTTCCACGCCGTCGTCATAGCGCTTTAACATCTTTTTAAAGAATGAGCGATGTTTATTGCAAACACTTTCCACACCATTAATTTCTTTCGCTGCAAGATTGATGATGGAAACCAAAATGTTTCTGTCTAAGGTAATTTTACCCTTATTTTTCATATCTTCATTTTTAACTGCCATAAAAACTTCCTTTTACAGCACTATTCTAGCACAAACAAATTTATTTTGCAAACTATTAAGCACAAATATTTTAATTATTCGTAAGGATTGATAACAACATCTCTTGGTTCAACGGTTAATTGCACACAAACAATATCTTTGATGTTTTGCGCCTCGGTGTAAGTTAGTTCTGCGCTGTCCACAACAACATTAACAACTCCATTATCATTAATAAACACAACGCAATCGTTATAGCCCTCTGCTTTAATAAGTCCTTCCACTGCAAGTTCCTCTTCCATTAACGCTAAGATGTCATTCTTTTCTTGTTTAGCATTTGCAATTTCTTCCTCTGTTGAGTTTGTGTCGCTTATAATTGCGTCAAGGTAAAGCATTTGTTGGTCGCGACTTGTTTCTCTTTCATTCCTATATGAAACAAAATAGGATGTTGTTGTAGTGGTTGTGGTTGGACTTATGCTGTTGTTTAAAACAATGTTCAAATAGCCTGTCACTCCAAGCAAAACCACCATAACCGACAAAATGATAATTTTTGTTCTCTTCTTCATAAAAACTCCTTTTAATTTAAAATTGTGATATCTTCTGCACTAATTTCAAGTAAGGTTTGAACGGCATTTAAAATATCCATCTTCACAGCAAAATCTTCACTTCCACTGGCAACAATCACCACCCCCTTTATTGTTGGATAAATTTTATTTACGATAACTGGCTCACCATTCACCAAAATCGTTGTTTCTGTTGTGACACTTGTTTCTCCCTCTTGGCTTGTTTCTTTGTCGGTTGCATACTCATAGGAAAAATCGTTTTCAATGGTTATGATTGCACTCACATTGCCCACGCCTTCAATATTGGATAAGACATTACATAGTTTATTCTCTAGATAATCCACATATTCCACGCCGTTAGTGTAATTTCCTGTCGAAACTTCTTCTTGTGTGTCATTTTTGTTTGTGAACGTGGAAAAGTATATGACACACACAACAAGTCCAACAATGAGTGCTAGATATATTTCTATATGCTTAATTGATTTAAGTTTAGACCAAATATCTTTTAATTTTCCCATACATCCTCCTATCCGTCTTTATACTCAATTTCCACATCTTGAAGCGAAGGGAAAAGTGAAATAATTTCCTCAATCGCATTTTTCGCTCCTATTGTATTCTTATTTTCAAAGTTGTCCGAAAATTCAATATCGCGTAAATCGACATAAATCTTCAAAATCTCCAGTTCTTCGCCATATAAATTTGCTGTTATCGAAACTTCCACATTGTTTATTCCAAGCCTTGTAAGTTCGCTTTGCAAATCTTCTTGAATGGCATTTAATTTGTTTTTATTGATGTTATATAGATAGTTTTCTTGAAGAGTGGTGTCGGAGGTTGTAAACCATTTTGAAAAGTCAATTTCTTTTCCAAAAAGCGAAGGAAGCGGAGAGATTATCACAAACAGCGTGACAAAGGAAAATATCACACGCGTATATCTATTTATTTGACCTTCTGGCAAAATGAACTCACATAAAACTGAAAGAATGACCACGCCAGCAATTGAAAGTAGCCAAGCCGAGATTCCACTCATACTTCCTCCTAAATCAAATTGGCACTGCACATGATAAGCCCAGTCATCACCATATACATGAACGAAACGGCAACAATAAGCGCCACAAGCATACTCATACTTTTTGAAATATCCGAAACAAAATTTGCCACTTTCTTATCTCCAATCGGCTCAATTATGCCTGCCATAAACTTTAACGAAAGCATGAAAAGAATAAGATTAATAACAGGCGAAATCGCCATGAAAAGCACAAGTAAAAGCCCTGCTGTGCCAACTGCGTTTTTAATAAGCATACTGGATGCCATAATAATTGAAAGCCCGTCTGAAACATATCCACCAACAATTGGCACATAACTTTTAATGGTGTATTTTGCCGTTCTAATGGAAAGCCCGTCCACCGCACCTGCTGAAATGCCTTGAATGGTCATAAAGCCTAAAAACAGTGTGAATATAAGCCCAATCGACCACTTGAAAGTGCCTTGTAAAAATGCCACAAACTTGTCTAGTTTAACATTGTTTGAAAGGTTGCCAACAATGGAAAAAATAATCGAAAAAATGAAAAGCGGAAGAAGGAAATAGGTTATAAGCGAGATAAACACATTTCCAAGCATGGCAATCGCTGGTTGATATAGGCTTACCGACACCGTTCCGCCCACAGCCGTTAAAAGTGTGAGAAGAATTGGAAATATCGCATCCATAGTGCTTTTAAGATTTGTTAGCGTTTTGGTGGTTAATGCAATCATTTCAACGAGTGTTGTGCCAAGAAAAACAATGACAACTCCATATGTGACAAAATGAACGATGTTGCCAATCGATTTGCCATTTGTTGAAGGCTTCAAATTTCCAATCATTCCTCCTAAAATTGAAATGGCAATTATGCTGGCAATGATTGGAAGAAAGGAAAGAAGCCCGTCCCACAAAAGTGATAATACCGAAGTAAAAAAGTTTTCGCTTGATGTGTATTCTCCATTAATTAAACTTTCCACTTTTGTCACAAACCCGCCAGAAAAAGCGTTTTGAACATCGTCGGTTAAATTTTCAAGATAAGTTTCAATGGCAGAAAAGTCCAAGTCGCCTAATTGCGAGCCGATTTCTTCTTCAATCTGCTGTTCAAGCTCCTCCACTTCTTCACTTTCGGACACTGCGTAAGTGGTGTTGGGCACAAAACCATCCAATGTGAAACTGCCAAAAAAGGAGGAAATGAAAATGATGATAACGGCAAGAAAAGCAAATTTTGTTCTTCGCTTTTCCTTATCTTTCTTCACATTCATCACGACGGCAATAAATCCATAACAATTTCAAGTATGCTTGTTATGATTGGCAGTGCCATAACAAGAATGATGATTTTTCCTCCTAAAAGCACCTTATCGCTTAAACTGTGGTTGCCAGTGTCCGAACATATGCTTGCGGTAAATTCCACAAGATAGCCAACACCGATAATTTTGAAAATAATTCCATAAATGGACGAGTTGATGTTTGTGATATGGAAAATTTCGTTGAAAACATCAAATATGCCAGCCATATAATCGATGAGAAGAAAAAGAATGATAATTCCACCCACAATGGAAAGAAAAACGGCAAAATCTGGGCGAATTGGCTTCACAATAAGTGTGGCAATGCAGGTTATAAGCGCAATGCCGATGATTTTATAAATTGAATCCATTCCGCCCTCCTTTTAAAAATTAAAAATAGTTCTAATCGTGTCGAAAAGTTCGGAAATCATGTTAAGCACCATAACAAGCACAACAATCACGCCAGCAAGCGTGGCAAGTGTGGCGATGTCGTCCTTTCCGCTGTTTTTAAGGATTTGCCCAATAACCGCTGTTAAAATTCCTATGGCGGCAATTTTGAAAATGACTTCAATTTCCATGCCACCTCCTTAAATCAAGATAATGGCAAAAAACAGCCCTGCCACAACCGATAGTTTTAAAGAAAGCGAACCATATTTTTTAAACTCGCCGTCGCAGACCTCTTTCATTTCTTGAAAACGCTTTAAAAAGTTTTGAATTTCCTTGGTTTGATTTTCCACATCACTTCGCCCAAGCGTTTTTAAAAAGAGGAGAATAAAATCTTTTTCTTCTTGCTTTAAAACTTGTGCGTTTTTGAAAACTTCCTTGCTGTCAAGTTCCGCACTTTTGTTTAAGTATGCAAGATATCCTTCCTCCACTTTCAAGAGGTTTTTTCGCGACGAGGCATCAAAATTTTCAATCAAAACTTTAAGTCGTTCTCTTGAAAAGTTGATTTCCACCGAAAGTTTTTCGGCAAGCATGATAAGCGCGGAAAAAAATTTTTTTCGCTTGTCGAATTTTAAATAGAAATATGCTCCCACCGAAAGCGAAATAATGAATAAAACCACAATCAAAATATATTTCATTTTTCCTCCTAACTCATCTTAGAAACGCGGGCAAAATTTTCGTTATACACACCCTCAAATGTTCCTGGTCCATTGCGTTTAGATAAAAGCACATATCTTTTAAAAACCTTGTCCTTAATCACACGCTGAAAAAGTGGCTTTTTAAGAAAGGTTTCCATGCTGTCGGCATGAGTTGTGGCAAGCACGCTAATTCCTGAGGTTATGGCATAAATAATGGCGTCAATATCCTCTTCCTGCCCAATCTCATCTGTCACAATAAGGTCTGGCGAAAGTGAGCGTATGCCGTTTTCAAACCCCACCTTTTTCGTGGAAAAGGCAATTTTATCAAAAAAGTTCGAGTCGATATTGTTGTCAAGCTCTCCGCGCTCGTCAAGAAGTAGCACGTTATATGAAAGTTTCCTTTCAGACAGTTGCGACACAAAGTCTTTTAAAAAAGTGGTTTTGCCAGCATTTGGCGGAGAAATAACCAATGTGTTTTCAATTTTATCGTCGTGCACAATGAAAGGGTATGCGCAAAGCGAGCAGTTTTTCACATTATGCGGAAAACGCATATTGCAAGAAGAAAAGTTGGTCATAGTTTTAATCTGCCCATTTTCTTCCACCACATTTCCGCCAATACCAATTCTAATTCCGCCGTCTGTCACAATAAAACCGCGCTTAATTTGCTCGTTAACGGAATATATCGAACATTCGCTGGCGCGAAAAATAATGTCCTCAATGGCAATTTTGCTGGCAAAAAGTGCATTGGTTAAATTGGAAGAAACGCCGTTTTCGGTTAAAAAATAGTTTTTTCCGCTCACACAAACAACTATTGGCTTGTCCGCGCGAAATCTTAGTTCATTAACCGCTTTAAGATTGACCTTTTCATCCAAAATTTTGAATATCTTTTCAGGAAGAATTTTACTTAGCATATCCACCTCTTAAAGCACTATATGTTGAAAAAAGAGGAAAAAACCAATTTAGCAAAAGTTTCTTCCTCAAATTTTGTCGAATAAAAATTTTCGTAATTTGCTTGACTTTTTCTTTCAATTAAAGTAAGATATAAGCACTGGGATAGATGGGGAGTTAGCGGTGCCCTGTGACCTGCAATCCGCTATAGCAGGATCGAACGCTTGCCTAGGAGTAGTTAGGTTGAAGATGTGCTTTGTGTGTGGGCGTTGAAATCAAGGTCTTATGCAATTGATAACTTCGAACCATGTCAGGTCCTGACGGAAGCATCATTAAGGAGACCTATCGATGTGCCATGAGGTAGCTTTGGTGGAGTTCATCCACAGGGAAACAGTCAGTCTTTCTATTTCGAAGCATTCTCCCAGACATGAAAAAAGCAAGGGTTAACCTTGCTTTTTTGTTTAAGAAGTTGTGTTTTTCTAATTTTTGCTTTTTGGCATGATGTCTTTCATGTCTTTTTTAAGTTTTTCAACTTTTGGTGCCATTTTATCTTTCATTTCATTCATCTCTTTGCTCACAGACTTCTCTGCTTTGTTAACAACCGATTTAACATCTTGTGAATGTTTATATAAAAGCGCACCAGTAATAAGACCTGCACCAAAGCCAACAACAAGCATAAGTTCTTTCATAACAACCTCCTGTTGTTAGGTTGCCCAAAATTCGACATAATATGCAAAAAAAAGATGTTATTCATTTTTTAACATCTTTTTTATTCCACATCTTTTAAACTAATCGAATATGGCTAAAATCTTTATTTTAAACTTTATAGTTATCCAAAATTCTTAAAAGCCTTGAAAAATCCACTTGAGCGTTGGAGTCAAGAACAAGTTTCTCTTTAAAAATCGTTTTTGTGTTATCGCAAATAGAGCGCAAACTTGTCACATCAACAAGTCGGATATAATTTGAAACATTCAAAAAAGTTTGATAAATATCATTAACAAAAAGATTATCTGGGCAGTTGAAAAGCAAACTTTCAATCAAAATTTGATTTGGAACTTTGTTGTATGCTCGGCAGTACAGGCTGTTATAAATTTTGACCAAGTTTTGAAAGGATTTTCCGCAACTTTCCATTTTGTTTGCTAAATTACTAAAGCGCTGAGTGAAATCTATGTCATAAAACTTATTCTTTCTGCCGTTATAGAGTTTGAAAACACGATTTTTCTCGTCGAACATACAAACATAGATGTTGATTTTCACATTGCTACCAAAATCTTCCTTGCCGATTATGGAGATGTGGTTATCAAAATCATAGATAATTGTGGTTGGCGTCACAAAATTGGAAAGATGGAAAATTATATCACTTTTAAGGTCGTCGATGGTGTATTTGGCGCTAAGCCTTTTTGCCACTAGCTCCTCTTCGCTTACCTCTTTCTTCTTTTTTTTCTTCTTTTTTCTTGTTGCCTTCCAAGCGCGCACAATTCTTTTCCAAAAATTTTGGAAATAATGCTTTTTATTTAAAGAATTAAGTTCAATTTCAGTGTTGGAAACTCCTAAAAAATAGGTATATTCACTTTTGGAACAAAGAGCAGATAAATAAAGTTCATTAACAGGCACAAAAATCCACTTACTCATTTGAATAAAAGAGGATTTATCAGAAAGCGTCTGCATCGCCTCGGAAACAAGTTCCTTAACCATGGCGTTAAGGTTCTCGATATTTTCAACATTTGTGCTTTCTTGAAGTCCCTCAATTAAATCTTTATTTAAATCTCTTTTCATACTTACCTACTTACTTTTTTTCATAATGTGAACGCAAAGGTCAACAAGTTTGTTGGAATATCCCCACTCGTTGTCATACCAAGCAAGAAGTTTAACAAAAGTTGGGCTTATCATAATTCCGCCCTTAACATCGAAAATGCAAGTTCTTGGGTCGCCAATAAAGTCAGAAGAAACCACATCTTCGTCCGTCCAGCCCAAAATTCCTTTCATTTCGCCTTCACTTGCCTTTTTAATTGCCTTCACAATCTCTTCATAAGTGGTTGGCTTTTTAAGATTGCAAGTTAAGTCCACAATTGAAACATTAAGCGTTGGCACGCGCATACTCATGCCAGTAAGTTTTCCTTTAAGTGTTGGATAAACCTCTCCAACCGCCTTGGCAGCGCCAGTAGATGATGGAATGATGTTGTAGGAAGCCGCACGACCGCCTCGCCAATCTTTCTTGCTTGGGCCGTCAACCGTGAGTTGTGTTGCTGTTGTGGAGTGAACGGTGGTCATAAGTCCATTTTCAATTCCAAACGCCTTGTCAATTACCTTAACAAGAGGTGCAAGGCAGTTTGTGGTGCAAGACGCGTTGGAAACAATTTTCATATCATCAGTGTATGTGTTTTCATTCACACCCATAACAAACATTGGCATCTCTTTTCCCGGAGCGGAAACCACCACTTTTTTCGCGCCTGCAGTTAGGTGTGCTTTTGCGCCCTCATAGGATGTGAATTTACCAGTGGACTCAATGACAACATCCACTTTGTCGTTAGCCCAAGGAATAAGTGCAGGCTCTTTTTCAGCGTAGAAAGAAATTTTCATGCTTCCAACCACAAGTTTATCGCCTTTGACCTTAACCTCTTTGTCAAACTTGCCGTGAATGGAGTCATGCTCCAACAAATATTTTGCGTAATCCACAGTTAAGAATGGATCGTTAATTGCCACCACCTCAACATCCTCACGCCCAGAGATAACGCGAAGCGAAAGCCTTCCAATTCTCCCAAAACCATTAATTGCAACTCTAATTTTTTTCATAAAAAACTCCTTTTAATTTAATATTTCCTCCGCTCGACCATGCCTCAGAGTGCCAACGGCAATTGTTCGAGCCAAGTTTAAAACACTAACAAAAAACGAAACAGCACCAATTAAACATAGAAGTATGGAAATTAAAATCATTAAAAACAGAGGCTTAAAACTTGCAGAAATGATGATGGAAATCAAAATGCAAAAAATCAAAAACAATCCGCTTCCAACAATTTTTGCGCTTGCATAAAACTTGTCGTATTCTCGTTTCGGTGCTTTATTTTCTGTGTCAATTTCCTCCATTTCAAATCCAACAAATCGGTCAATTCTTGTCACATATGAAAGATTTGTTAAACTGGACAAAAGATTGAAGCAAGTGGTGTTAAAACTTATGGCTGAAATATCTTCAAAATAGTAAAAAGCAAAAATCTTCTTAATTAAGTTTTTCCAAAGATTATGCCACCAAGCCGAAAACTTATTTCTTTTTTTCTTTAAATATGCAATGTCTTTCTCGCTTGTTTTAAGCGCATTAAACTCTGTTTCGCTCACTGGTCGCCTTAAAAGGATAATCTTTCCGCGCTCTTTATCTATTGAATGAAGAGAGTTTATGATTTCCTCTTTTCCGCTTCCATTTTTAAAGAATTTGATGATGACATTTTTTCCCTTAAAATTTAACTTATCCTTAAATTCTTCAAGCGCGCCAATAAAAATGGTAGCATCCTTATCCAAGGCAATCTTCTCAATCATCTTCTCGTATTCAGTTAACCTATCCACAATGGGAACAAGAACATTAATCATCATTTTTCTCCTGAAATTTTCTTTAATCTTCTTGCATGGCGTCCGCCCTCAAATGGAGTTGTTAAAAACACTTTCACAATATTAATAGCTTTTCTTCTTTTTAAAAATCTTGCAGGCAAGCACAAAACATTTGCGTCGTTATCTTTTCTTGCAAGCATCGCCATTTCTGTGTTTAAGCAAAGTGCCGCCCTTATCTTTGGATTTCTGTTTGCTGCCATACTCATGCCAATTCCTGAGCCACAGATGAAAATTCCCACATTATTTTTGTTTTCCAAAACTCTGTCAACGCCAAGTTTGGCAAAATCAGGATAATCGACTGGTTCTTTTGAATACGAGCCAACATCAATGGTTATGATGTTCTCTTCATTAAAAAAGGTTTTAAGTTGTTCTTTAAGTTCGTATCCTCTATGGTCGCTTGCCATAATAATCATAATCCACCTCTCAAATTTTCAATTTTATCTAACAAAACATCCACATTCTTTTCAATGATTTTTGCTGAAAGCCTGTAAGCATCAATATTTTGCCCAAATGGATCTAACGCCTCTTGGTAAAGTTCAGAAAACGACAAACATTTTTTTGCACCAAGTTTTTGTTTGTGGTAATCCGTCATGACAACATACAAAACATTTGGCTTCACACTTTTAAATTTCACACTTTTCCTATCTCGCCCGTCGTAGCCAAGTTCTTTTAAAACACTTTTAGCGTTGTCGGTTATATTTTCTTTCTTTGCCTCCAGCCCGCAAGACGAAAATTTGATGTTTTTCATCTTCCTTAGTTTTGCTTTTTTCTTGGCAATACGCTCTGCCATAATTGAACGGCAAGTGTTGCCTGTGCAAACGAAACAAATTTCCATTATTTTCAACCTTAGTGTAATTATAACCGAAAAACGAAAAAAAACAAACTATTTTCACGCTGTTTACAAAAATTATTTAAACTTTCTTCCAAAAAATATTTGACAATTAATATATATTTTAATTAAAATATAATTAAGGAGAAAATATGACAAGTTTAATGGATGTTCCAGAACTAAGAAGAGTGTGCATCGCTTGGCTTAAAAAATACGAAAAAATGAAAGCGCCACATGGCAACATACAATATCTTTTAACTGATGATATCCTCCTATACTTACACAGCCTTTTTGAGATTGAGATTGATGAAGTGTGGGAAAAATGCAAACATAAATATCCTAAAATTGAAAAGGAGTGGAAAGAGCGCGACCTTGTTATGCGTCTAACAAAACTCATTAAATTCAGTGACTTTGAAGGAATAACAATAAATGATGGACTGATAAACTATCAAAGACGCGGAGAAAATTATTTTGAAGATTTAGAGTGTGACATAAATAAAGAAGATTTATCTCGCCTATTAAAGAAAAATTTCATTGTTAAAGAAAAAAACAAGCAATACCTTTTAAGGCTAAGAAGCGACCTTCAATAATACATATTAAAAACTAAGGATAGAAAAACTCTATCCTATTTTTTGTCAAAACTTGCTCATCATTTGTGATTTAAAAAATTCAATTTAGTTTGAAAAACATTTGACCGAAAAACCAATAAATGCTAAAATACTTAAAAGGAGAAATTTATGAATGTGATGTTTAATATTTCTTATGGTCTATACATATTAACAGCAAAAACAGAAAAACTTAACGGCTGTGTTATTAATGCGCTGTCGCAAGTGACCTCAACCCCAAACAGAATTATGATTGCGGTTAACAAAAACAACTTCACTTGCGAGCAAATTTTGAAAACAAAAAAATTCAATGTTTCCATTTTAAACGAAGAGGCAAACTTTGATTTAATTAAAAGATTTGGTTTTTCAAGTGGTAAAAACATAAATAAGTTTGACGATTTTGCAAACTATGAAATCGCTGAAAACGGCATACCTTTCATAACGCAAGGAACAAATTCATATATATCCGCTTTCGTTACGGAAGTTCGCGATTTAGGCACGCATTATGAATTTTTGGCTGAAGTTGTGGCAGAAGTAATGTTAAACAACATTCCGTCAATCACCTATTCTTATTATCAATCTAACATAAAGCCAAAAACGCCAACATCCACACAAAAAAAGGTGGTCTACATTTGCTCTGTTTGCGGTTATGTTTATGAAAAAGACCCACTTCCTGATGATTTTATTTGCCCATTGTGCTGGCACGATGCAAAATATTTTGTGAGAAGTGAGATTTAAAAATTATTAATAATAACAAAAAAAATGG
>ERZ1643247.259-NODE-259-length-68177-cov-9.040149_pt1 | contig 68177 bp, 60 predicted proteins | sample MGYA00579264_ERZ1643247 | MGnify/ENA primary metagenome ERZ1643247 (study PRJEB29033, sample SAMEA4952262) | chicken gut metagenome | biome: Broiler Chicken; feature: Gastrointestinal Tract; material: Caecum | place: Ireland | collected 2018 | study: Broiler... | reverse complement strand
TTGATAAATACGATGTTTTTGGAAGATTTACTTTTTATAAAGTGGCAAAGTCGGGAGGATCTTCTGCGTCATTGTCATTCCCATGTCTTTTGCGCCTCCTCTTTTTCTGGCTTCTGCCTTTCCTCATATTCTATCATAGATATCTACAGATGTGCAAGAAAAAATCAGAGTGCGATCTGTTTTTTGAGTTTTACCTTGCTGATCACCGACAGTTAAATGCAGGAAATTTCCTTTTGAAAGAAACACATCCGGTCTTTTTTATTTACGCCTTGCGAAATTTATTATATAATATAGAATGCGTGTATAATTTGTCGATTAAAGGAGAATGAATATGACATTAAAAATGGGGAAAAACCAGCACACCTATATTGTCAGATCCATTCAGCTGGAGCTTTCGCTGGAACGCAGGCTCGAATCTCTCGGTCTTACCGAGGGGGCTTTGATTACCATTTTGAATAATGATAAAAAGGGAGCTATGACTGTTCGGTTCCGTGGGACAAGATTTGCCCTCGGTAAGCGGATTGCTGACCATATTGAAGTGGAGGAGGCAGAATAATGGGTGATATCATCAATGTGGGATTCATAGGTAATCCAAACTGTGGAAAAACAACTCTGTTTAACGCCTATACAGGGGCTAATCTGAAAGTGGCAAACTGGCCGGGCGTAACAGTCGAAAAAAAAGAGGGAATGACCGAGTACGAAGGGGATCGTTTCAAATTGATCGACCTTCCTGGAATCTACAGTCTGACTTCTTATACAATGGAAGAAACCGTATCAAGAGAATGTATTATGAGTGATGACGTCGATGTCATCGTTGACGTTGTGGACGCCTCGTCTCTGGAGCGCAACCTTTATCTGACTCTCCAGCTGATCGAGCTTGGAAAACCTGTCGTTCTTGCACTGAATATGATGGACATCGTAGAAGAACGGGGCATGGAAATCGACCTTCACCGTCTTCCGGAAATGCTTGGTATCCCTGCGATACCGGTTTCCGCGAGAAAACGGACCGGTCTTTCCATCCTGATGCATGCGGTCAAACACCACGAAGGGCTGACCGGCCAGGATCCGCTGATCCACCACCACCAGGAAAAAGAGGCAAGTTCTTCCCACCGCCACAACCATCATGCGGAATATGCCATGGTATACAGCGATGAAATCGAAGATAAAATCGATATACTTATCGAACGGCTCTCCGCACAGGATCCTGATCTTTCAAATAAAAGATGGCATGCCATCAAGCTTTTGGAGCATGACCCGGTCGTCATGAAAAATCATCCTGTCATGCTGGATGATGTAGCTTCTGAAAGTCTGGAAAAAGATATCATCAATCAGAAATATGATTTTATAGAAGAAATTATTCAGGAGGTTCTCGTCAACAAAAGCGCAAAAGCAGAAATGACAGAAAAAATTGATCGTTATCTGACAAGCCGCTATCTTGGCCTTCCGATTTTTCTTCTGATTATGGCTTTTGTATTTTTTGTAACGTTTACAGTCGGTGACTGGCTGAAAGGATATTTTGAGCTGGCTCTTGTCTGGTTCTCGGATCTGGTGACCGGCGGACTTTCCGCAGTCCATACGAATCCACTGATTCAGTCTCTTGTCGTGGATGGAATTATCTCCGGTGTAGGCGGCATCCTGACTTTCCTGCCGAATATTTTCATCCTGTTTCTGGCACTTGCCTTTCTGGAAGACAGTGGGTATATGTCACGTGTCGCATACGTCATGGATGATCTGATGAGCCGTCTCGGACTCTCCGGCCGTGCTTTCATCCCGCTCCTTCTTGGATTCGGATGTTCGGTTCCCGCTGTCATGGCATCCCGTGCTCTGGAACACCGGAAAGACCGGCTGAAGACCATTCTTGTTACACCGTTTATGTCCTGCAGTGCAAGGCTTCCAATTTATGTCCTGTTCTCTTCCATGTTTTTTGGAAAATACAGCATGCTCGTATGCTACTCCATGTATCTGCTTGGTATTGTGGTGGCCATCACGGCGACTTTCGTCATTTCAAAATTTGACGGTAGTAAAGCGGAACACGCACTGCTCATTGAACTTCCGGAGTACAAGACTCCAAATGCTCACACGATTGCCATCTATGTATGGGAAAAGGTAAAGGACTATCTCTCCAAAGCAGGTACCGTCATCTTCATCGCCTCCATTATAATGTGGGGTGTCATGAACCTTGGACCGCATGGCTTTGTATCCGATATTTCCGAGAGTTTCGGGGCAATCATCGGAAAGGCCCTTGTCCCTTTACTTGCTCCGGCGGGACTTGGGTACTGGCAGATCGCCGTTGCTCTGATCTCCGGTATTGCTGCAAAAGAAGTCGTTGTTTCCAGCTGCAGCGTTCTTTTTGGCATCGCCAATATTACGACTTCCGCAGGTATGGACAGCATGGTATCTGTCCTTGCTTCCATGGGATTTGGCGCAGCCAACGCCTACGCAATGATGGTTTTCTGTCTTCTCTACGTTCCATGTATGGCAACGATCGGAACGATCCACAGAGAAGTGGGAAAGACAAGTATCACTGTCGCGTTCGCCTGCTTCCAGCTTGTCATTGCATGGATTTTCGCAGTGATTTTCTACCATATCGGACTGCTGTTTTAAATAAGAGAGAAAACAAAGACCCTTTCCGGTCTCCGGCTGATTACAGGCCGCCCGGAAAGGGTCTTTTTACATAAACTTTTTTATCAAATTAAGATGATCCCGAAACGGCGGGTACCGGAAAGGAATGTCTACAAGAACCGATTTTTTGAGGATACTTTTCTCATGCGTAAAGGTATCAAAACTTGCCTTCCCATGATATTTCCCCATTCCGGACTGCCCTACTCCTCCAAACGGCAGATATGGTGTTGCCAGATGGACTACCGTATCATTGATACAACCTCCTCCGTAGGATAGCTTTTCAAGAATGTAGGACTCCCTTTTTTTGTCCCTCGTAAACAGATACAGCGCCAGCGGGCTTGACTGCGCTTCAATGGCAGCTGCCGCTTCCCGCAGATCATAGTAGGACATGATCGGCAGAACCGGCCCGAATATCTCTTCTTTCATCACAGCGTCATCCCAGGTGATGCCATCCATCACTGTCGGCTCAATCCGAAGCGTGGTACTGTCGGTCTTGCCGCCGTAAATGACTTTATTTTCATTGATCAGTCCACTGATACGTTTGAAGTGCCTCTGGTTGATAATCGCCGGATACTCCTCATTTTCCAGCGGTTTCTGGCCGTACATCTTCTGAATCTGTCTGATAATATAATGAATCAGCCTTTTCTTTACACTGTGCTGCACCAGTACATAATCCGGTGCCACACAGGTCTGTCCGGCATTCAAAAACTTCCCCCAGACAATCCGTTTTGCCGCGGTTCTTAAATCCGCTGTCTCATCAACAATGCAAGGGCTCTTTCCCCCAAGCTCCAGGCTGACAGGAGTCAGATGTCTGGCTGCCTTCTCCATCACGGATTTTCCTACTTTCGGACTTCCCGTAAAGAAAATATAGTCAAACTTTTCATTGAGGAGCGCCTCGTTCTCCTCCCGGCCGCCTGTCACAACTGTGACATAGCAGGATGGAAACACTTCCCGAATCATCTCCTGAATCATCGCAGATGTATGCACCGAGTAGGAAGACGGCTTAAGGACTGCACAGTTTCCTGCACTGACCGCGCCAATCAGAGGTGCCACCGTAAGCTGAAAAGGATAATTCCACGGAGCCATAATAAGTACGACACCATAAGGCTCTCTGTAAATAAAAGAGGCAGACGGGAACTGAGATACCGGCGTCCTGACTCTTCTTGGCTTCGCCCAAAGTGTCAGATGTTTCATGGCAAACCTGATTTCCTCTTTTACCATTCCGATCTCAGTCATATATCCTTCCGTGCCGGATTTTCCGAGATCCTTATTGAGGGCATCCAGAATCCGTGCCTCATTCTCATCCATCCATTTCAGAAGTCTGCCAAGATAAAATACCCTGAATCCCGTTTTCTTCGTTTTCCCTGTCTTAAAAAACTCTTTCTGCCGTCTTACCAATCCTTTGTACTCCATTCCTTCTCCTTTCCAGCTAGTCTCTTAATTTCTGCATTTTTTCTTTTTTTGCCTCCCGCAGGTAAGGAATCTCGATCGGATCAATCGGATCTACCGGACTTTCTACCTTCATCTTTTTCTGTCTGCTCCTGCGTTTCAAAAGCTCTCCACCTTTGTTGTAGAACCAGAAACTGTATGCGAGAAGCTTATTTGCCTTCCCCATCTTATCTTTCACCGTTTTGTTATAAAATCTTCCGCCGGCTTTTACAATCTGATTCTGACGGATCAAATTGATCAGTTCGGTTTCACATGTGGCTGTTCCCGCAAATTCTGTATACGCGGTACTTACACATTCGATCTTATGGGCATCGCTGCCTCCGGTTCCCGGTTTATTATATTTCTTTGCGAGTCTGGCCGCGCCTTCATTTGACTCCTCAGACTCGCACGCATTAAATACCTCAATAAAATCAAACCGCTTAATCAGCTCCGGGGATTTATAAAACCGCTTTGTATTTGTAAAACTCAGATATTTTTCACCACACGGATGGGCCGGTCCAAGCACACCTCCATTTTTGTGTACCAGATCAATCAACATGGTAAGCGGCAGCCCGCGCATCTCCAGAAGACGCATTTTCCGCCCCTCCGGCATAATGACAAGAAAATGCCCCGCATCTCTCGTGTCGTATTCAATCCCCTTAAATACCATAAAATCCTGGTACTTTTTCCCTTTCAACTCATTTTTCCAGTATCGGTATCCATTATAAGTATCGTGGTCGGTAACAACCATTCCATCATATCCATTATCGATCAGCTTTTCGATATATTCTTCAATGCCTACTTTGCTGTCAATCGATCCTTCTTTTACATGACAATGCATATCCAGCTTCATACACAAGCCCCCTTTTGCTTACAGGCTTATTATACCCTTTTTTCAGAAAGGCAGTAATACTGTCCGCATTTTCTGATTCCCACAGTCAGATTTTCTCCCTTATTCATTTTCGTTTATTCGTTCTCATCAGAATCCAGAATGTTTCTCGCCATTTCAATTTCGGATTCTACCGATTTCTTTTCCCGAATTTCTTTTGCTTTACTGCGCTCGATCTTTGCAATCTTACTTGACTTCAGAGCATACTGGATGCAGATTCCAAGAACTGCCAGAGCAATGCTCACTCCGTAGAATGCAATTGTACTGTCAAACGGCAGGTAGCGGGATGCTACAATACCGCCGAGAACACCTCCGCCGATTCCCATGACCGGTATAATCATCGGATCACCGAAAACGGCTGCCAGAATCGCAAATAACAGTGCTGCCGCTGCCGCGATGCCAAGTGCAATGTAGCCTCTGCCGCCCGCAAGTGCCAGGGCACTTACAAAAATGGCCACAAACGAAAATACGAATGCCCCGAATTTGCGGAATACCGCCTCGAATGCTGCAAGAAGCACTCCCGCTGCTGCGCATACGCCGATCATGATCCAACCGTCCAGATTCAAATACCAGGACGCCGCCAGTCCAGCAGTCACACCAAGCAGAAGCCCCTGCAGAGCAAACAGAACATATTTACACTTCGCTCCAAAGAAAACCATCAGCAGCGCGATCACACCAGCCACAACAGCTGCCACTGTTCCTCCTTCCGAAAAGATCCACGAGAAATCCATGTTCTTCAGTCCATCTTCAAAGAGCAGCCGGCTTATCTGATCTGCTGCTTCAAATACTCTTTCCATCTTTGTCTCTCCTTTGTATATTATTTGATACTCTTTTCGTTTCCCTCCTACTTGTATTTTAATACAAAACTGATATTCCCGCAACACGAAAGATGGACGCCGATGCTTATCTGATCATCAACGCCCATCCTCACTTTGTTGGTTCTTCAGTCATTCGTTAACCTTCCCTTTCTCAGATTATATGAGTTATAAATGTGTTTTCGGTGGTCCGTACCTTCCTTTCTGAAATCCTTTCTGATTTCTATTTCTTTTTCTTGTCCTAATATTACCATCCCTTCTTATTTTTGTCAATATATTTTTCTGTTTCTATCTGTTTTTTCTTTCTTTACATTATTTCCTTTTAAATTATCTGTTGATTCAGGCACTCCGGCACACAAAAAAAGATACCATACCGTCCTCTGACCATATGGTATCTTCTCTGCCTTTTTCCGTACATTAGTATGCAACTTTTCCGGAATCTGTCCCGTTTACCACATAGTAAACTGCAGCTTCCTCCGGCTTTACATAAAGTGTGATATCTTTGATATCGCCCACTTTTTTTCCATTTTCCTTTGTCCAGTCTTTTTTGACTGCAGCGATCATATCTTTTTCCTCTACTTCTTTTCCGAAGTACTGAACAAATGTCCTTACTTTGATTTCTTTCTTTGCAGTTTTTTTTGCAGCTGTCTTCTTTGCAGTCTTTACTGTCTTTTCTGCTGCTTCTTTCACAGCCTCTTTTACTTCTTCTGTTTTTTCAGCTACTGCTTCTTTTACAGCTTCTGTCTTTTCCACAGCCGCTTCTTTCACAGCCTCTGTTTTCTCTGCTGCCGCTTTTGCAGTTTCTGCCGCTGCAGCTTCTGTCTTTGCAGTTACCTTTGCCAATGTGCGTTTTCTTGCCATAATAAATCCTCCTAATGAAAACTGTCACCTGTTGTCATTCTTTTCTGCCTTACTACGCCAGCTGTCCATTATTATAGCACAAATTTTTCAAAATGCAAGAAAAGAGCATTTTATTCATGAATCCTGAATTTATATACTGTTGTTGTCTGATAAGTCTCCCCTGCCTTGCACACCGGTGCCTCAAAGTTTTCGTGATGTACCGCATCCGGGAAGTACTGTGTCTCAAAGCAGACTGCCGCATGTTTTCCGTAATGCTTTCCGCCTTTTCCTGTTTCATTTTCAATACCGTTTCCCGTATACATCTGGATTCCCGGAAGGTCCGTCAGGACTTCCATCGAAATACCGGTTTCCGGTGAATACACCTCTGCTGCTTTCTCACAATTTCCCTGATTGCCAAGAGCCCAATTATGATCATATCCGCCTGCAAGCTTCAACGGCTCATAGTCTGCCCCGATATCCTGCCCGATCGCTTTTGCCTGACGGAAATCCATCGGTGTTCCTGTCACATCGATCAGCTTTCCGGTCGGAATCAGTTTATCGTCTGTCTCTGTAAACGCATCTGCGTCAAGACGTACGACATGGTTCAGAATCGTATTTTCCCCTTCTCCGTTTAAATTAAAATAACTGTGGTTGGTCAGGTTCAGAATTGTGTCTTCACCCGGAATTGCCCTGTAGGAAATTTTCACTTCATTGTTCTCTGTCAAAGTATAAGTAACTTCAATTCTGACATCTCCCGGATAGCCCTGATCCCCGTCCGGACTGAACAGGGCAAAAGTAATACTCTGCGCATCCGACTGCTTTACTTCCCACAGTCTCTTGTTATAAAAGTTCAGTCCGCTGTGCAGGTTGTTTCCATTTTCATTTGCGTCCAGGCGGAATGTCTTTCCACCAAGTTCAAAAGAAGCTCCCGCAATTCTGTTTGCGTTTCTGCCGACAGTTGCGCCAAAGAAACTTGCTCCTGTCTCATATCCGGACACATCGTCGTATCCGAGTACTACATCCCTTTTCCGGCTGTTTTTGTCCACTACCATAATGTTTACAAGGGTTGCACCATAGTCGGTTACTTTCAGCTCCATTCCATTTTCATTTTCCATTGTGTAAAGCGATGCCTGCACACCTGCCCTTGTCTGTCCAAAATTTTCCTTTTTCATTCATCTACCATACGCCTTTCGGCTTCCTTTCTTTCAAACATTTCTGCCTTTTATTTTACACCTAATTTCTCTGCATGAAAAGAAGCATTACAAAGACTGTTTCATTTTCTTTGTAATGCTTCCTGACTGATCCGCTATTTCTTCTCTTTGACTTTTCCAAGTATGGACTGAAGGACAATAAAGAAGCATAACAATGCGGAAAGAACAATTCTTACCCACCAGCTCGACAAGGTCCCCTGAGTAGTAATCAGACTTGTAATCCTACCTTTAATCAGGACTCCGAACAGCGTACCGATCGGTGTTCCGACACCTCCGCTCAGAAGCGTACCTCCGATAACCGCCGCCGAGATCGCATCCATTTCCAGTCCTTTTGCCTGTTCCACGAACCCGGCACAGCTGTTGAGGCAGAATACAAAGATACGGCCTGTATTTTCTATTCTTCCTTATTTACGATATGCTGCTGCATTCCATCTGAGTTCATTTTTCAGATTCCGGATATTGGTGTCTTTATCGATATAAACCGCCTCAATACCCATTGCATCCGCCCAGTCTCCCATCTGTTCCGCGGTAATGTCATAGGAGAATGCCGTGTGGTGCGCTCCTCCACAGAGGATCCATGCCTCTGCGCCGGTCTGCAGATTTGGTTCCGGTGTCCAGAACGCGGTTGCAACCGGAAGTTTCGGCATCGGTTTTTCCGTTTTTTTACAATTGACATTGTTGATAATCAGGCGGAACCTGTCTCCAAGATCAATGAGAGAAGTTGCAATCGCCGGACCTTCCTTTGCCGTGAATACGAGACGTGCCGGATCTTCTCTGTCACCCATGCTGAGCGGCTGCACTTTGATACTGATCGGACCGTCCGCAATAGTCGGGCAGACCTCCAGCATATGAGCCTGAAGAATGCCTTCTTTTCCAGGAACCAGATTGTAGGTATAATCTTCCATAAAGGAAGTTCCCTTTGCGTCTTTCATTCCTTCCGTCATGATTTTCATAATCCGAAGCATGGCTGCAGTCTTCCAGTCTCCTTCTGCGCCAAATCCGTAACCTTTTTCCATCAGTCTCTGGATTGCAAGCCCCGGAAGCTGCTTTAAACTTCCAAGATCACCAAAATGAGTCACAATTGCCTGATAGTTCTTCTCTTCCAGGAACCGTTCAAAGCCAATTTCGATCTGTGCCTGTACGGCAACATGTTTCCGGAATTCTTCCGGATCTCTTCCTTCCAGAAGAATATCATATTTATCATAATATTCCTCTACCAGAGAACTTACTTCTCCTTCTTTTACATCTTCGACCGCTTCCGCGATTTCGTTAACCGGATAAGCATCTACTTCCCATCCAAATTTAATCTGTGCCTCTACCTTGTCTCCATCCGTTACGGCTACATTTCTCATATTATCGGCCACCCTCATGACACGTACATGGCTGCTTTCGATCACACCCACAGCTGTACGCATCCAGGATGCAATTTTTTCCTGTACCTGTCTGTCAGACCAGTGTCCCACAACAATTTTTCTCTCGATTCCCATCCTGGTAAAGATATGGCCGAACTCACGGCCTCCATGTGCAGACTGGTTTTCGTTCATGAAATCCATATCAATGGTATCATATGGAATTTCCTGATTGAACTGAGTGTGCAGGTGAAGAAGCGGCTTCCTGTATTCCTGAAGTCCGAGAATCCAGGATTTTGCCGGTGAGAACGTATGCATCCACGTGATGACACCTGCACATTCCTCATCTGTGTTTGCCTCATTAAAGGTCTTTCTGATCAGCTCGTTTGTGATCAGCGTCGGTTTCCAGACAATCTCATACGGAAGAACTCCGGATGCATTCAGCGCCTCCACGATCTTCTGCGCATGCTCTGCCACATGAGCCAGACACTCGTCTCCGTAAAGATCCTGCGATCCTGTACAGAACCAGAACTTGTAGTTTTTCTGCTTTAACATTGTTTTCTCCTCCTGTTTTATTGATTTATTATATATGTGTAATCACTTTCACGGAATTTCGCATAACCAGATCCGGCATAAGCTCCACCGTCTCAATGTCTCCGATTCCCTGTATCTTATCAATCATCATCTCAGCCGCAATCTTTCCAAGCTCCTGCACCGGATTATCGGCCGACGTAAACGGGATCTCACAGAATCTCGAAAGATCGGAATTGTCAATTCCCACAATGGAAAGATCATCCGGTATCCGGATTCCCTGATCCATACAGATACCAACCAGCTTGTTTGCGACCTCATCGTTATAGCAGACACAGGCCGTGCAGCCCTTGATCCGCTTCAGAATTCTACTGCAGTCGTCCCGCATCTCCGCGATCTCATCCGAGTCGATCCATACAACCTGCTTTCCTTTGACCTTGATATCCGCATCCATCAGCGCATCCACATATCCCGCATACCTCTGGTGCCCCTGACCATCGTCCGCCTTGAAAATCCCCGCTATATTGATATGCCCGCAGTCAAGAAGATGCTGCGTCACCATCCGCCCGGCCGCTCTGTCATTCAGGCTCACATGCGCAATATCAAGCTCCGGATAAAAACTGTTAATAAACAGAATCGGAACACCCATCCGCTCCAGCTCCTTGTATAGCTTCAGATTCGGATTCGGAATCCCGCTCTTTGTTGTCTCCGCAATCAGCCCGTCGATTGATCTCTCCCGAATAAAATCCTTCAGAATCATCCGCTCCTTCTCAATCGCATTATTAGACACGGCAAGCTGAAGAAAATATCCCTCATTCGACAATACCCGTTCAATCTCCTTTACAATCAACGGAAAAATATAGACATCCACATAGGTCGTCATCACCGCAATTCTCATGGAACGCTGTCTTTTCTGCTTTCCAATCTCAATATATGTCCCGCTTCCTCGGACACTCCGCACAATCTGTTCCTCCTCCAGCACTGAAAGCGCCTTCCTGATCGTCTGACGACTCACACCAAACCTCACCTGCAGCGTATTCTCGGACGGAAGCTTATCCCCCTGCTTCAGCCTACCCTCACGCAGCTCTCCTCTGATCCACGCAACCACTTCTTCGTACTTCTTCTGCATTCCAAAGCCTCTCTTTCATTATACTACCACTATAACCCATTCACCTGTACAATACAAGTTGGAGTATTATCCAAACATGTCACGCACAATTTATACAAAATCCAAAATTTGTACTATTGAAATCTCCTGTTTTCAGTACAAATTTGTCAAAGGGGACGTGTTCCGGATCATCGGAACACGTCCCCAAAAATATGTACAAGATCTTTTTCGCCATTCAGGACTGCTTCCATGAGCTGATCCCCTTCATAACGAAGTTTCAGAGAGAAAAACGGTGCATCTTTTTGAATCAGGTCAAAGAAAATCCTATCTCCTTCCCAGAGATTCAGGCGGGAAATCTCGTCTTTTGGAACCCACTTCAGTACGCCTTCGTCACAATCCCGGATCTGCCCTCTAAATCCGTCTATCGTGTAAAGACAGATGTATTCCGGATCCTGTTTATCACAGATAAAGGTTAAAATTCCCCGGAATTTCATGGATGTCACGGTCAGGCCGGTCTCTTCTTCTGTCTCCCTCTTCATACAGTCTTCCGGGCTTTCTCCGTATTCGAATTTTCCTCCTATCCCGATCCATTTGCCTTCATTTACGTCCTGCTCCTTTTTTACGCGGTGAAGCATGAGATAGGCATCCTCTTTTTCGATATATCCCAGTGTTGTCATCTGTACTTTCGGCATGTCGTTCTTTTTGTCCTTCTTTCTTTTTTACCGATAGTATAGCACGTCTATTTCAGATGGTCTACTGCCGCTCTTTCAATCGGGAACCCTTCTTTGTACCGCTCAATAAAGGTATTAAAACCTGCCACATCTTCCGGATCCGCCTGCATCTCAATTCCTGTTTCTCCTGCAAATACTTTTTCTGCCAGGAAATCTGCCAGATTTTCATCTTCCTCACGATGCGCCATATAGGATGCGAGCAGGGCAATTCCCCAGGCTCCGCCTTCTCCCGCGGTTTCCATAACGGAAACCGGTGTGTCAATTGCTCCGGCCAGAATACTCTGACCGACTCCTTTTGTCTTGAAAAGTCCGCCATGTCCCAGAATCCGGTCAAGTTCTACATGCTCTTCTTTAAGCATGATGTCCATTCCGACTTTCAATGCTCCAAGAGAGGTGTAAAGATGTACTCTCATGAAGTTTGCGAGATTAAAGCTGCTCTGAGGTGTCCGGACAAATAGCGGGCGCCCTTCTTCAAAGTTTGTAATATGTTCTCCTGAGAAATAATTGTATGCGAGAAGTCCTCCGCAGTCTTTGTTCCCTTCCAGTGCTTTGCGGTACAGGGTTCCATAGAGATCATCCATGCCAATTTCCATACCAAAAGTCTCTGCGAACTCTTTAAATACAGATACCCATGCATTCAGGTCGGAAGTACAGTTGTTGCAGTGTACCATTCCCACCGGATCTCCGGACGGGGTGGTCACAAGATCAATCTCCGGATATACTTTGGAAAGTTCTTTTTCCAGTACTACCATGGCAAAAACGGAGGTTCCTGCCGATACATTTCCTGTCCTTGGCGCTACACTGTTTGTTGCCACCATTCCCGTGCCGGCATCTCCTTCCGGCGGGCAGAGCGGTACTCCTGCCTTCAGGTTCCCCGACGGATCCAGCAGCTTTGCCCCCTCTTCTGTCAGAGCGCCTGCATCCTCGCCTGCCAGCAGTACATCCGGAAGAATTCCGCTTAATTTCCACGGATATCCTTTCTCCGCAACAAGGGCATCAAATGTGTCGATCATTCCTTTATGAAACTGCTTTTCTTTGACATCAATCGGGAACATGCCAGACGCTTCCCCGACTCCAAGTACTTTTTTACCGGTCAGTTTCCAGTGAACATATCCTGCAAGCGTTGTAAAAAACGCTACGTCTTTTACATGTTCTTCCCCGTTTAAAACCGCCTGGTAAAGGTGGGCGATGCTCCATCTTTGAGGAATGTGGTACCGGAACAGCTCCGTCAGCTTTTCCGATGCATCCGCTGTGATTGTGTTTCTCCAGGTGCGGAACGGCACGAGAAGTTCCCCTTCTTTATCAAATGCCATATATCCATGCATCATACCGCTGAATCCGATTGCAGCAAGATTCGTGATCTTTGTTCCGTATTTTTCTGATACGTCCTTCGTCATGCTCCGGTAACTGTCCTGCAGTCCTGTCCAGATATCCTCCAGCGTATAGGTCCAGATCCCATGATCATAACGGTTTTCCCAGTCGTGGCTCCCGGATGCCACCGGTTCATTTTTTTCATTAATCAGAACCGCCTTGATCCGTGTCGATCCAAATTCGATTCCAAGCACCGCCTTCCCGTCTTCAATCATCTGTTTTGTATTTTGAGCATCGAATGCCATATGCCTTTCCTCCTTCAAGAATCATTTCCATTTTGTACTATTATATCATTCCGAATTCTCCCCATCAATGAAACTTGTGCACCCTGCCCAAATTCGGATAAATGCCGAAAAAAGAGACAGGAGTTTTTCAAGTTGTACTGAAAAACTCCTGTCTTACTCTTTCGTCTATTTCTGCCAGACTACGGTTCTCTCAGTGATGCAATTCCCCGCATCAGAATTCTGACATCATCCAGAATATAATCAAAGGCTCCTGCTTTGTACAGATTTAGAATAATCATTCCGATCGGAACTGCCAGAATCATGCCAAGCAGACTCCCTACCCGGTATCCGACATATAAAAGAATCAACGTAAGAAGCGGACTGAGTCCGATGCTGTCACCGACCAGTTTTGGCTGTATGATCTGTCTCACCAGCTGTGTAATTCCATAAATGATCAAAAGTGCTATCGCTATTTTAATATCCATTACAAAAAACTTATATACAGCCCACGGGATCAGCGCGGTTCCGGTTCCAAAAAAAGGAAGGAAATCCAGAAAGGCGATTAAAATCGCAAGTAAGAAAGCATAATCCACACCAAGAATCAGAAAGCCGCACAATAGAATCAGTCCTACAACCGCCATAATTTTAAACTGCGCTTTAAAATAACCTCCGACCGCATACTTCAGATTGTACATAACCATTGACATTCTTGCTTCAATCGCTTTGGGTGCCACTTTTTTACTCCACTGTATGATTTCCTCCCTCTGGGCTGTAAAAAAGTAAGCCGATACAAGTGCTACAATAACAGACACAAGAATCCCCGGAATCCGTTTGACTACATTTCCCGTCGCTTCCACCGCCGGGTTTCCTATCCCTGCGATCACACCGCCTACTCTTTCATCCATATTCTGAATCAGACTGTTCCAGCCGTTTTGAATATTCTCGGGCAGCATCCTGTAAACTCCCTGAAACCGTTCTCCAATCTCCCGAAATCCCGCTTCCAGATCTTGATAAAGATCCGGAGCATTGTTAAGCGCCATCTGTATTTCCCGGGCCAGCTTTACGATTCCCAGATATCCGAGTCCTGCCACAATAGCGATCACCAGAATGATAATCAGGGCAGATCCCAGTTTTTTCTTGATCTTCACTCTGCTCTCCAGCCACCCCACAAGCGGATACGCCAGATACGCAATAAACCACCCGATAACAAATGGCATGAAAAATCCGATTGCCCGTACACCGATCACAATAAACAAGATCGTCCCCAGAAGACTGAAAAAAAGACTTGCGGCAACTTTCCAGTACGGCCTTTTATCTGTTTTCATTCCATCTGCGTCTTCCTGCATCCTACTCCTCCTTACTGTCAGCCCCGAACATTCTGGTCTCGGCAAACTCCCAGATTTCCTCTCTCCCCTGCTTTGTTTTTGCGGAAAATGGAATCACCTTTGTGCCGCTTACCAGATTCAGCCCTTCTCTGATCACCTTGAGCTGTTTTGACAGCTGACTTTTCTTGATTTTATCAAGCTTCGTAGCAATAATTACCGGTTCATATCCCTGATGTAAAATCCAGTCATACATCATTTTATCATTTTTTGACGGTTCGTGCCGGATATCAATCAGAAGGAACACCGCCTTAAGCATGGCAGACTGATGCAGATAGCGCTCAATCATCTTTCCCCACGCTTCCTTTTCTTTCTCGGAAACCTTGGCGTATCCATATCCCGGAAGGTCAACCAGATACATTTCCCCATTGATATTATAAAAATTAATCGTCTGTGTTTTTCCGGGCGTAGCCGAAATCCGGGCCAGAGACTTCCGGTTCATCAAAGCATTGATCAGGGAGGATTTCCCTACATTGGATTTGCCTGCAAATGCAATCTCCGGCTTGTCATTGACCGGAAGTTTACTGGTAATTCCACACACTGTCTCCAGAGCAACCTCTTTAATTACCATTGTTCTCCCTCCTGTTCTATTTTTTCTGCAAGTGCCGTATTTAGTACTTCTTCCATCCGTGAAACGAACCGGATCTCCAGTCCTTTTGTGATTTCCCTGGAAATTTCTTCCACATCCGCCTGATTTTCAGCCGGTACAAGCACACAACGCACGCCTGCGTTTTTCGCTGCCAACAGCTTTTCTTTTAGTCCTCCGATCGGAAGCACTCTTCCGCGGAGCGTAATCTCTCCGGTCATGGCCACATCCGCCCGGACTTTTTTCCCGGTCACTGCGGAAAGGATCGCCGTGGCCATCGTAATGCCCGCAGATGGTCCATCCTTCGGCACTGCCCCTTCCGGAATATGTACATGAATGTCATGCTTTTCAAAAAAGTCTTCTTCGATTCCACAACGGCCGCTGATGGAACGGATATAACTGATTCCGGCCTGCGCAGACTCTTTCATGACGTCACCCATCTGTCCTGTCAGCAGGAGATTTCCCTTTCCGGAAAGAACATTGACCTCAATCTGAAGTGTATCCCCTCCAACGCTTGTCCATGCAAGACCTGTCACAATTCCCACTTCATCCTGGCTGTTTGCCATATGATAGTGGTATTTTTCTTTTCCAAGATACTGTCCCAGATTCCGTTCCGTGATACGTACCCGCTTTTTTCCCGACTCCAGAATCTCCTTGGCCGCCTTTCTGCAAAGCTCCCCAATGGTTCGCTCCAAGGTACGGACACCGGCCTCTTTCGTGTAATTGCGGATGATTTTCCACAATGCTCCATCCGAAATACTGAGAAGTCCACCTTCCAGCCCGTGACGCTCCAGCTGTTTCTTCATCAGATGCTCTTTCGCAATGTGCATCTTTTCATTTTCCGTATAGCTGGAGACCGAAATCACTTCCATTCTGTCAAGAAGCGGCCTTGGAATCGTCTGAAGGGTGTTGGCGGTTGTTACAAAGACAACTTCCGAGAGATCCAGCGGTACTTCCAGATAATGATCCCGGAATTTTTTATTCTGTTCCGAATCCAGAACCTCCAGAAGCGCGGAAAAGGTATCCCCTTTATTATAATCAGTGCTCACCTTGTCAATCTCGTCCAAAAGCATCACGGGATTTTTGACCCCCGCTTTCCGAAGCCCATCCGCGATTCTTCCCGGCATCGCTCCTACATAGGTCTTTCTGTGTCCCCGGATCTCCGCCTCATCTCTGACACCTCCGAGAGAGATTCTTACATAAGGCTTTTTCATGGACTCCGCAAGGGATTTCGCAATGGATGTTTTTCCAGTTCCCGGAGGTCCCACAAGACACAAAATAGAAGATCCGCTGCGTTTTGTCAGTTCTCTGACCGCCAGATATTCAAGCACCCGTTCTTTGACTTCTTTCAGACCATAATGCTCTGCCTCAAGAATCTCCTTGGCATGTTTCATATCGGTATATTCCTCCGCCCTTTTATCCCAGGGCATCTCCAGCATTGTCTCAAGATAGGTACGGATGACTCCTGCCTCGGTCGGGTTGTTTACTGTATTTTTAAACCGGCGTATTTCTTTTGCCACTTTCTCGTGTACTTCCTCCGGAGCCTGCATTTTCTTTTCTGCTTTTTCGAATTCTTCCGCGTCGGACAATGTTCCGTCCTCTCCCAGCTCTTCACGGATATATTTTAACTGTTCTCTCAGAATGTATTCCCGCTGGCCTTTGTCGATCCGCTCTCTGACTTTCTTTTCAATTTCTGCGGTAATATCTGCCGCCCGTGTATCTTCCTCGATCCTGGCTACAAGCGTATAGTAGCGTTCCAGAAGATCATCTTCATCCAGCAGTTTCTGAAGTACAACGGAATCCAGTCCGATCCCTGCCGCCGCTTCTCCTGCCATTTCATAGACATCATCAAGCTTCAGGATATCCCGGATCACTCCTTCCGGAACACGCCGTGTCTTTTTTACATAAATCTTCAGGGCATCTGTCAGAATTTTTTTCATTCCCTCCAGAGATACCCCTTCCGGAAGGTCCGGACGCTTTTCCTGACAAATGGAAATATCTGCCTCCCAGTATCCTTCCACCTCACGCATCTCTCTTAACACTGCCCTCTTTTCACCGTAAACCATCACTCTGAGACCCTTTTGAGGCACCCGCACAACCTGCCGGACTTCCGCCAGCACACCGGTACGGCATAGTTCCTCTTTCTGCGGCTCTTCAGTTTTATCTTCTTTCTGTCTGATCAGGAACACCTTCTGTCCTGCAAGCATTGCCTGCTGAACACTTTCCATGGATTTGATCCTGACAACATCAAAATGTACTGCCATACCCGGGAAGACGGTCAGGCCCCGGATCGGCACCATTGGTATATGATTGATCTGTTCTGTCATTAATTCCTCCGTATTTTACAAAAGGTGCAGGTATAATTACCTGCACCTCTCTCATTCTGTCTATTATGCACTTTCAGATTCACGTTCTTCATGCTCGGTCTTTGGCAGGCTCTTTCCCTCAACAGCATCTTTGGTAATGATGCATGTTTTCAGCGTCTCATCCGATGGAGCCCTGTACATGATGTCCATCATGACGTTTTCCATTATCGCTCTTAATCCTCTGGCTCCGGTATTTCTTGCAATCGAACGGTCCGCAATCGCCTCAAGCGCATCTTTATCAAACTGCAGGCTGACTCCGTCGAGTTCCATCAGTTTCTGATACTGCTTCACAATCGAGCTCTTTGGCTCTGTCAAAATCTGAATCAGTGCCTCTCTGTCAAGAGATTCCAGTGCGACAATCACCGGAACACGTCCGACGAATTCCGGAATAAGGCCGAATTTAACAAGATCCTGCGGCAGTACCTGATTTAACAGTCTGTCCAGATTGTCTTCATGATTGGTTGCAATTTCCGCATTAAATCCTATGGATTTCTGGTCGATTCTCTTTTCGATGATCTTGTCAATCCCCTCAAACGCTCCGCCGCAAATGAAAAGGATATTGGACGTATCAATCTGATACAGCTCCTGATGCGGATGTTTTCTTCCGCCCTGCGGAGGCACGGATGCAATCGTACCTTCAATGATTTTCAGAAGCGCCTGCTGTACCCCTTCTCCTGATACATCTCTTGTAATGGATGGATTTTCGGATTTTCTTGTAATCTTGTCAATCTCATCGATATAAATAATTCCGTATTCTGCTCTTTCTATATCACCGTCAGCAGCCTGAATAATCTTCAAAAGAATGTTTTCCACATCTTCTCCGACATATCCCGCTTCTGTCAGCGTCGTGGCATCCGCAATCGCAAACGGCACATTCAGCACTTTTGCAAGCGTCTGTGCAAGAAGCGTCTTTCCGCTTCCGGTCGGTCCAAGCATAAGAATATTGCTTTTCTGCAGTTCCACTCCCAGATCCTTTTCCGCCTTAATCCGTTTATAATGATTATAAACAGCAACGGAAAGAACCTTTTTTGCTTCCTCCTGACCAATGACATAGTCATCCAGAAAGCTTTTTATTTCCTCCGGCTTCAAGAGATTAATCTCTCCAAGCCCGTTGTCTTCGTTCTCATATTCGAATTCTTCCTCTATAATTTCGGCACAGATCTCGATACATTCATCACAGATGTAAGCACCGTTTGGTCCCGCAATCAGCTTGCGCACCTGTGACTGTGTCTTATTACAGAAGGAACATCTTACCACATCTTCTTTTAAAGCCATTCTCACACCTCATTTATATACTTTCCGCATTGTATTATGAAACACGGAAAGGGGATGCCCCAAGCACATGGGACAGCCCCTTGTTTCCCCTTTACCGGCTCGTGATGACCTCATCAATTAAACCGTATTCTTTTGCTTCCTCAGCAGACATGAAATTGTCACGATCCGTATCACGGCTGATCGTTTCCAGTGTCTGCCCGGTATTCGCTGCCAGAATTTCATTCAATTTCCGGCGGGTTTTCAGAATATGCTCTGCAGCAATCTGTATCTCTGATGCCTGACCCTGTGCACCACCTGATGGCTGATGAATCATGATCTCAGCGTTCGGAAGCGCAAGACGCTTCCCTTTTTTCCCTCCGGAGAGAAGGAAAGATCCCATACTTGCAGCCATTCCAATACAGATCGTAGACACATCACACTTGATGTACTGCATCGTATCATAAATTGCCAGACCTGCCGTCACAGAACCGCCCGGACTGTTGATGTATAAATTGATATCCTTTCCCGGATCCTCTGCTTCCAGGAACAGGAGCTGTGCAACAATCACACTCGCTGAAGCATCATTTACCTCACCGTCCAGAAAAATGATTCTGTCTTTTAAAAGTCTTGAGTAGATGTCGTATGAACGCTCTCCACGGCTTGTCTGCTCAATGACATAAGGTACTAAACTCATGCAATATGCCTCCTTATTATTTATGTCTCTTATTCTTCTACCGCATTATCAACAAGGAATGTAACAGCTTCCTGAACAGCCATGTCCAGTTTCATCTGTTCTTTTTCTTTTTCTCCCATGAATTCTTTCAGCTTGTCTGCTTCCATCTTGTAAGCATCAGCCATCTTCTGGATTTCCTCGTCGATTTTCTCATCGCTGATTTCGATGTTTTCCGCTTTTACGATCGCTTCCAGAACAAGTCTTGTCTGAATTCTCTTTAATGCCTGCGGTTTCAGCTCATCTGTCATCTTCTCAGCTGTCATTCCTGTAAACTGGAAGTACTGATCAAGAGTCAGCCCCTGCTGCTGTAATCTCTGAGCAAAATCATTTGCCATCTGTCTTACTTCTGTGTCAACCATGGCATCCGGAATATCCATCTGCGCGTTTGCAACAGCTTCTTCTACTGCTTTGTCTTCCTGTTTTCTCTTGCCTTCTGCGATCTTCTGCTCTTTGATCTTTGCCTTGATGTCTGCTTTGTAAGCGTCCAGAGTTTCAAACTCGGAAACTTCGGATGCGAACTCGTCATCCAGTTCCGGAAGTTCTTTTACTTTGATCTCATGCACTGTACATTTGAAGACTGCTTCTTTTCCTGCCAGGTCTTTTGCATGATACTCTTCCGGGAATTTTACATTCACTTCTTTTTCTTCTTCCAGGTTTGCGCCGATCAGCTGCTCTTCAAATCCCGGGATGAATGCTCCGGAGCCGATTGTCAGCGGGTAGTTTTCTCCTTTTCCGCCTTCAAAAGCAACACCGTCTACAAATCCTTCAAAGTCAAGTACAACTTCGTCTTTATCCTGAACCGGACGGTCTGTCACAGAAACTGTTCTTGCGTTCTTTTCCTGTTCTTCAACAAGTTTTGCTTCGATCTCTTTCTGTGTCACACGGTTGGAAATCTTTTCAACCTTTAATCCTTTGTATTCTCCTAATGTAACTTCCGGCTTTAAAGCCACCTCAGCTGTAAAAATAAATGGTTTGCCTTTTTCAATCTGTACGATATCAATCTTCGGCTGTGATACGATCTCAAGATCCTCTTCATCATATACTTTTCCGTATGCTTCCGGAATCAGCTGGTTTGCAGCGTCATCATAGAAAACTTCCGGTCCGTACATTTTTTCGATCATCTGGCGCGGCACTTTTCCTTTACGGAATCCTGGGATGCTGATGTTTTTCTTCTGCTTGTTGTAAGCTCCCTGGAGTGCTTTTTCCAGTTCTTCGGCAGAAACTTCGATCGTCAGTTTCGCCATGTTGTGTTCCAGTTTCTCTACTTGTAAACTCATTTACATTTCCTCCTAAATCTTATCGTATATGCGAAAAGTCGGCAGACTTATCTACATTACACTGATTGTATGAGTATACCATATTCTTATTCGAATTTCCAGTCTTACCTTTACTTTTCCTCATATTTTCGCCGTTTTCTGCCGGAAGCCGCATTTTGACTCTTAGTCCGTGCTGCCGACTTCGTCCATTCGGAAAAACTGTTCCAGAAGTGTCTGGTATTCTTCCTCACTGACCGAATAGGTGTTTCCGTCATCTGCCTCCACTTTCACAATCACGGTCTCCGGATCGGAGTACTGCATATTCAGGTACGCTTCTTCCAGAAGATCATATGCTCTGAATAAATAATCATACTGCATCATCTCCTGAATTTCTTCTTCTGTTCCTTCATATCCTCCGTTCTGCGCGGACTGTTCAATTTCCTTTGATGCCTCCTGCAGCGCAGGTACGTAATTGACAAACAGATCTACCGGCTGAATCTCCACAGATACTTCGTACTCTTTTGAATCTGTCTTCTCCGCTTTCTGCACATCATATTTCATCACACTGAAAATCTCTTTTACAAGTGTTTCGTACTCATACAATGTATAATCACTGAGTTCATCATAACCGGATGTCAGATAATCATAGACAAACTGATCGACAGCCGCCTCATAATCCTGTTTCAGTTCATATTCGGATGTATCCATGATTCTGGACGCCTCCGTAAATTCCCCCTGGAGTCTCTCATCGAGTACGGCTTGTACATACCCTGCTGCATCAAAGTCTCCACCGCATCCGGCAAAGGCCATCATGCCGGCAAGGACCGCAGCCGCCAAAGCACAGGCTTTTTTTCTCATGATTTTCTCCTCCTTGTTCGTTTTTGATTCTATCAGACTCTATAAAAAAAAGCAACCTAAGTCCGTTTTCCCTTGTTTTCCTTCCGCAGTACATTTATACTGAAAGAACAGATCATACTATTACAAGGAGGAAACATTTGTGGAAATTGAACGTAAATACCTCATCGAATCCTGCCCTCTGCCTCTGGAAGATTTTCCATATCATGAGATGGAGCAGGGATATCTGAATACCAGTCCCGTTGTTCGTATCCGCCGGTCGGACGAGGATTATACATTGACCTATAAATCCAAAGGCCTGATGGTCCGCGAAGAATATAACCTTCCTCTTACAAAGGAGGCCTATGAACATCTTCTTACCAAAATTGACGGAAGACTGATTCAGAAAAGACGTTATCTGATTCCTCTCGAAGGCGGACTGACAATCGAACTCGACTGTTTTAAGGGAGACCTGGCCCCGCTTATGCTGGCAGAAGTAGAATTTCCTTCTGTAGAGATGGCCGATTCCTTTACTCCGCCCTCCTGGTTTTCAGAAGATGTAACGTTTTCTGTTCTTTATCACAACAGCACATTAAGTAAATTATAAATAGCAACGTTTTGTTGCTTTTCTTTCCATAGATACATTTTGTGGCATTATCTGAATTTTTACATAGAAACTGATATACTGTTTCTAAAAATGGAGGTATGCCATGGCAAATGTACAGCTTGCAAAGAATCTCAGGACTCTTCGCAAAAAATACAACTACACACAAAAACAACTCAGCTCTATCCTGAACTTTACCAGACAGGCGTACTCTCACTACGAACAGGCGCTCAGAGAACCGGACCTGTCTACTTTGATCCGTTTTTCTGATTTTTATAAAATCACGCTTGATGAACTGGTCGCCGGTGTCATTGATGCCGATCAGATTCAAGAATCCTTTCCGGTCTATCAGTATCATCTTTGCGAAACAGAAGATCAGAAACACTCAATCTGCTTAACGGATCCGGAAATCGACCTTATTATGAAATACCGGTACTCCTCTGAAAATGACCGTCAGATTGTTCGTGGATTTCTGAAAGACAAATAATCCCCTAACCGTACTAACGGAAAGGGGATTTCTTATTTTTCTGTTTTTTAATCATTCAGTCCAAATCCGTCATGGATTGCAATCATTGCTTTTTCTGTATCTTTTTCATCGATCAGAACAGTGATACGGATTTCAGATGTGGAAATCATGTTGATATTGATGTTGGAGTTAAACAGAGATTCAAACATCTTTGCCGCAACTCCCGGATTGCTGAGCATACCGGCTCCTACAATGGATACCTTTGCCACATCGGTGCTGTATGTAAGCTCTTTGATCGTAAGAACTTCTTTTTTCTCTTCAAGAATAGCAAGTGCTTCTTTCAGATCTTCCTCGGATACGGTAAAAGAAATATCCTTTGTTCCGTTTCTTCCTACAGACTGCAGGATGATATCCACATTGATGTTGTTTTTCGCAAGTGTATTAAAGATTTTGAACGCGATTCCCGGCTCATCTTTTACTCCAATCGCAGAAATTCTTACTGTATTTCTGTCAGCCGCCACACCGGTGATTAACATTTTTTCCATTTTTACTACCTCCTTGACTACGGTTCCCTCTTCTGATGTAAGACTGGAGCGTACAACCAGCTCGACGCCATACTTCTTGGCCATCTCAACGGACCGGTTATGAAGCACCTTTGCTCCTGAAGTCGCAAGTTCCAGCATTTCATCGTAAATAATCTCGTCAATTTTTCTTGCATTTTTTACAATTCTCGGATCTGCCGTGTAGACACCGTCCACATCGGTATAGATTTCGCACTTGTCAGCATGAAGTGCTGCCGCAAGCGCAACCGCAGTAGTATCGGAACCGCCTCGTCCCAGGGTAGAGTAATCATCGTATTTGTTAATTCCCTGGAATCCGGTCACAATTACAATCTTTCTCGCTTCCAGTTCATGCTGGATCCGCTCAGTATCGATCCGTTTGAATCTTGCATTTCCATATCTTGCCGTACAGTGCATCCGCACCTGAAAAGCGTTCAAAGAGATTGCCGGGACATCATATGAGTGAAATGCCATCGCCATCAGCGCAACGGATACCTGCTCTCCCGTAGTCAGGAGCATATCCAGCTCCCTTTTCGGCGCGTTTGGATTGATGCTCTGCGCCAGTTCCAGAAGTTCGTCTGTTGTATCTCCCATAGCTGAAAGTACTACAATTACATCATTCCCTTTTTTATAATCCTCAATGCAGCGCCTTGCCACATTGAAGATTCTTTCTCTGTTTGCGACAGAGCTTCCCCCGAATTTCTTTACTATCAGCATAATTTCCTCCTAGTATTCAAATAAGTGTTCGATCAGATGATATCCATTTTTTTCCCATCTTCCTGACTGCACAGCCGTCCTTTCACAGTAGCTCTCTGCCCCGTTTTCAGGTCTTTTTCTGTCGTAGAGAAGATAGGGAACCGGATCCGCGGTATGTGTTCTGGCAGCAATCGGTGTCGGATGATCCGGCAGAATCAGCAGTCTGTACGGTTCTCCCGATGCATCCATCGCCTCCCTGACAATCCGGATCAGCCTCTGATCCAGAAATTCGATTGCCCGGACCTTCTTTTCCACGCTGCCCTGATGTCCCATTTCATCCGGCGCTTCCACATGGATATAGGCGAAATCGTAGCCTTCATCAAGCAGCGCACGGACTGCCGCCTGTGCCTTTCCTTCATAATTCGTATGAAGGCCGCCGTCCGCTCCTTCTACATGAACAATTTTCATTCCGCTTCCGGCGGCAATCCCTTTCAGGAGATCCACCGCCGAAATCATCACGCCTCTTTTTCCGGTCTTTTCCTGAAAATCCGGCAGTTTTGGCCTTTTTCCCGCTCCCCAGAACCAGGCGGAATTGGCCGGTCGAAGCCCCTGGGCTTTCCGTTTTAGATTAACCGGATGCTCTTTTAAAACTCGATAGCTTTCTTTCATCATTGCCAAAAGCATCGGATCCCCCGGAAGATATTCCCGGATCTGATTTGTCAGAATATCATGGGGCGGCGTCAGTTCCATTTCGTGTCCATTCTTCCAAAGCAGAAGATGGCGGTAGGATGTCCCGCGGTACAGCTCAAATCCCGGTTTTAACACTTCCTCCTTCAGAACCTCCAGAAGGACACCTGCATCTCTGGTATTAATTTCATCCGAGCTGTGGTCCACAATTCTCTGATCTTCATAAGAGAGTGATGCATCCTCGGTCAGCGTGACCAGATTGCAGCGGAACGATACATCATCCTCTTCCATCCCTACTCCGATACTGAGCGCCTCAAGAGGCGACCTTCCGGTATAATATACTTCGGGATTATAGCCAAGGACCGACAGGTTGGCCGTATCACTTCCAGGTGCCATCCCCTCCGGCACCATTGAGACGAGCCCGATTTCGCTCATCTTTGCAAGGCGATCCATCTCAGGCGTCAAAGCCTGTTCCAGCGTCGTCTTTCCCCCAATACACTCCAGCGGCTCTCCTGCCATACCGTCCCCAAGAATGATAATATATTTCATCCGCAATCATTCCCTTCTGTTTTCGTCTTATAATCTATCTTATGATGCTGCACGGATCATGTGAATGACATTGTCAAACCTTGCAGCCGCGTCTTCGTATTCCCCTTCTTTCATGACATCTGTAATAAATCCGAATTCTCCTTCGCAGCCATCAGCCTCCACGAATTCAACCTTGCCAAAAGTATCTCTGATCCGTTCTTCATATGCTGCCCTGCTTCCGGACATCCGGACAAAAAACTTTCTTTTTACATCCAGGCGGCTTTCAAGTTCCAGACGCTCTCCGGACCAGTATTCGCAGATTGTCTCGTTTCTGTATTTCGCAGCTTCCACGATATCTGCCGCTACTGCGCTGGCCGTCGGCATCTTTCCTGCGCCGCTTCCATAGAACATTGCATCCCCCAAAGCGTTGCCATGCACGAAAATCGCATTGAACACTCCATTCACACTTGCAAGCGGATGCTCTGCCGGAAGTATGAACGGGGCTACAACCGCCTCAAGCTTCTCTTCGTCCCGCTTCATCGTAGCAAGCAGTTTGATTACCGCATTCATCTGTTTTGCGTAGCGCATATCCTGGACAGTAATCTTCGTGATGCCTTCTGTATAAATATCGCGGAAATCCACCTGCTTTCCGGACACAATGGAAGACAGAATCGCTATTTTCCTGCAGGCATCCATACCTTCCACGTCCGCCTCCGGATTCCGTTCTGCAAATCCATTTGCCTGTGCTTCTTTCAATACTTCATCGTAATCGGCTCCCTCATAAAACATCTTCGTCATCATATAGTTCGTTGTCCCATTCAGGATTCCCGTAATCTCTTCAATCTCATCCGCCGTAAGCGAAGAGACAAGCGGACGGATAATCGGAATACCGCCTCCCACACTCGCCTCAAAGAGGTAGTTGACATGGTTCTCTTTTGCGGTCTTCAACAGCTCCGCTCCATGCGCAGCCACAAGCGCCTTATTGGAGGTTACCACATTTTTCCCGGCTTCCAGACTTCTCTTCACAAAGGTGTAAGCAGGTTCCAGACCGCCCATTACCTCTACGACAATATCCACACTTTCATCACTGACAATTTTTTCAAAATCATGCACAATCAGTTCCTGCACCGGATCCTCCGGGAAATCACGCAGATCCAGAACATATTTGATCCGCACCTGATCTCCTGCGCACCGGTCAATCTTCTCCTGATTTTGCCGGAACACTTCCACTACTCCGGATCCGACTGTACCATAGCCCAGTACCGCAACACTTATCATTTTTATTCCCTCCCTACTATTTTCAGATAATGAACTCCGTTTTTTTCTTCGATTTTCGCAACCATTTCCGAGAGATTTCCTGTTGTGGAAAGGACTTCCACACTCATGGTAAGCGTTGCCACTCCATTGAGCGGAATACTTTGGTGAATAGTCAGAATGTTTGCCCTGCACTGTGCAACTTCACCCAAAATCTCTGCCAAAAGCCCTGGAATATCTTCCATCTGCAGGACCATGGTAATAGTCTGTCCCTTTTCATTTTCATGAAACGGGAAAATATCATCTTTGTATTTATAAAAGGAACTTCTGCTGATTCCTGCCTGTTCTGCCGCTTCGCCGATCGTAAGTCCCTTCTGTGTCGCAAGCAGATGCTTGACCTCCACAACTTTCAACAGGACTTCCGGAACCGCTTTTCTGTTCAGCACATAGTATTTCGTCTTATCCATGTACACTCTCCTGTTTCAGATATGCATTGATGAATCTGTCAATCTCGCCGTCCATCACTGCTCCTACATTACTGGATTCTTCGTTTGTCCTGTGATCCTTGACAAGACTGTATGGATGCATAACATAAGAGCGGATCTGATTTCCAAATCCGATATCCTTGACCTCTCCGCGGATACCGGACATCTTCTCCGCCTGTTCCTGTTCTTTCATCAAATACAGTTTTGCCTTTAACATCTGCATCGCTTTATCCTTATTATGATGCTGCGAGCGCTCATTCTGGCACTGTACGACAATCCCGGTCGGAAGATGCGTGATCCGGACTGCGGAGGACGTCTTGTTAATGTGCTGTCCTCCTGCCCCGCTTGACCGGTAGGTATCGATCTTCAGATCATCTTCATTGATCTCGATATCGATCTCTTTGTCAATATCCGGAATCACATCACAGGACGCAAAAGATGTCTGACGTTTTCCCGCCGAATTGAACGGTGAAATCCGTACCAGACGATGTATCCCTTTCTCGGATTTCAGAAATCCATACGCATTTTCCCCGTGAACTTCAAAGGTCACGTTTTTGATTCCCGCAATGTCACCGTCAATATAATCCAGAACCTCCATCGAAAATCCATGACGCTCCACAAACCGGGAATACATCCGGTAAAGCATCTGGTTCCAGTCACAGGCCTCCGTGCCTCCTGCTCCGGCATGGAGTGTCACGATCGCATCACAATTATCATACTCTCCCCCGAGGAGCGTACTGATCCGTACCTCCTCCAGGTGCTCATCCAGCCTTTTGACTCCGTCACGGATCTCTCCGATAAGACTTTCATCCTGTTCTTCTTCTGCCATTTCCAGAAGGACTCCGGTATCTTCATACTGCTGATTCAGCTCTTCCGCCGTTTTCAGTGTATCTTTCAGCATTTTGAGTTCTTTCATGACTTTCTGGGAGCCTTCCGTATCCTCCCAGAAATCCGGTTCTTCCATTTTACGTTCCAGTTCTTCTACTCTTTTTTCTTTGCCCGGCAAGTCAAAGTGAATCCCTTACTTCCTTAAGAGGTTCCTCGAATGCCTGCAGTTCCAGTCTCAGCTGTTCAAGCTCAACCACTGTTCTCACCTCTTTTATTTTTATTATTTCTTTTTCCCGCAGCACTGTTTGTATTTCAGGCCGCTTCCGCATGGACACGGATCATTCGGGTAAACTTTCTTTTCTGTGCGGACTTTCGGCGCATGGGATGCCGAGTCGTCCTTGTTTGTTCCTGTTACTTTTACAACCTGTTCTCTTTCCACTTTCTGTTCCATCTTGACATGGAAGAGCACACGGATCGTATCCGCCTCAATAGCCTTTGTCATCTCACCGAACATGTCGTATCCAAGCATCTTGTATTCCACGAGCGGATCTTTCTGCCCATATGCCTGAAGACCGATTCCCTGACGAAGCTGGTCCATATCGTCGATATGATCCATCCATCTGCCATCAATCGCTCTGAGCAGTACGACACGCTCTACTTCTCTTAAATGTTCCGGTTCCGGGAATTCTGCTTCCTTTGCCTCGTATGCTTTGACAGCACGTTCTTTCAGAAGATGCTTCAGCTCTTTCTGCTGCTTTTTCTTCACATCTTCCCCGGTCACAGCCTGAATCATCGGAATGGTCTCATGAAGCGCCACATCCATGCCTTCCAGATCCCACTCATCACCGGATCTGTCAGCCGGAGCATATCTGTCAACAAGATCTTCCACATATTCTGTAATCATATGATAGATGGAATCTCTCATGCTTTCCCCGTCAAGCACACGGCGGCGTTCTTCGTAGATAATCTCTCTTTGTTCATTCATAACCTGGTCATATTCCAGAAGATTCTTACGGATACCATAGTTGTTGAACTCGATCTTCTTCTGCGCCTTTTCAATCGCTCCTGAAAGCATCTTGTGTTCAATCTGTTCTCCGTCTTCCACGCCCAGCGCATTGAATACGGACATCAGCTTTTCAGAGCCGAACAGGCGGAGCAGGTCGTCTTCCAGAGAAAGGTAGAAACGGGATTCACCCGGATCGCCCTGACGTCCGGAACGTCCGCGGAGCTGGTTGTCAATTCGTCTGGATTCATGACGCTCTGTACCGATGATCTTTAAGCCGCCGGCTTCTCTTGCTTTTTCATCCAGCTTGATATCGGTACCACGGCCCGCCATATTGGTCGCAATCGTAACCGCGCCGTGCTGTCCGGCCTCAGCTACGATCTGTGCTTCCAGCTCATGGAACTTGGCATTCAGGACATTATGGCGGATACCTCGTTTTCTGAGCATTTTGCTTAAAAGCTCACTGGTCTCAATGGTAATCGTACCAACCAGAACCGGCTGCCCCTTTGCATGTGCTTCCTCAATAGCATCGCATACTGCGTTAAACTTCTCTTTCTTGGTCTTGTAAACAGCATCGTCCAGATCCTTCCGGATAACCGGTTTGTTGGTCGGAATTTCCACAACATCCATTCCGTAGATATCGCGGAACTCTTTTTCTTCTGTCAGGGCGGTACCTGTCATACCACATTTCTTTTCATACTTATTAAAGAAGTTCTGGAAGGTAACCGTTGCAAGTGTTTTACTCTCCCGGTTGACTTTTACATGCTCTTTTGCCTCGATTGCCTGATGAAGTCCGTCGGAATACCTTCTTCCCGGCATGATACGTCCTGTAAACTCATCGACGATCAGCACTTCGTTGTCTTTTACTACATAATCCTTGTCACGGAACATCAGGTTGTGTGCTCTCAGGGCCAGGATGATATTATGCTGGATCTCCAGATTTTCCGGATCTGCCAGATTTTCAATATGGAAGAAGTTTTCAACCTTCTTTACACCGTCTTCCGTCAGGTTGATGGCCTTCTCTTTTTCGTTGACGATGAAGTCTCCGGTTTCTTCAATCTCTTCACCAAGAATTGCATTCATCTTAGAGAATTCACCGCTTGCTTCTCCACGCTCCATCTGTTGCGCAAGAATATCACACGCCTCGTAGAGCTTTGTGGACTTACTGCTCTGGCCGGAAATAATCAGAGGGGTTCTTGCCTCGTCGATCAGAACGGAGTCGACCTCATCGATGATGGCGTATTTCAGTCCCCTTTGTACAAGCTGCTCTTTATAGATCACCATGTTATCTCTCAGATAATCAAATCCAAGTTCATTGTTGGTGACGTATGTAATATCACAGGCATAGGCCGCTCTTCTCTGGTCATTGTCCATATCGTTTAATACGACTCCGACTTTCAGTCCCAGAAATTCGTGTACTTTTCCCATCCACTCGGCGTCACGCTTTGCCAGATAGTCGTTGACAGTAACGATATGAACACCTTCTCCCGTGAGGGCATTCAAGTAAGCCGGCAGTGTGGATACAAGTGTCTTTCCTTCACCGGTCTTCATCTCGGAAATACGTCCCTGATGAAGGACAATACCGCCGATCAGCTGTACACGGTAATGTTTCATTCCGATGGATCTTACTGCTGCCTCTCTTACTGTGGCAAATGCCTCAGGAAGCAGGTCATCCAGAGTTTCTCCCTTTGCGTACCGTTCCTTATATTCTCTCGTTTTATCTCTTAATTCTTCATCAGAAAGCTTCTGCATCTCAGGTTCCAAAGCTTCGATATGATCTACGATCGGATAGATTCTCTTTAACTCATGCTGGCTGTGTGTACCAAACACTTTCTGTATCAGTCCCATTTTTTACTGCTCCTTATCGTTCTAAAAAATTAATCCATTCCTCATTTTAACACTATCCACGGGCTTGTTCAACCTGTTTCTAAAGTGTTCACAAACTCTTTCCACCGTGTTCACAAACGTCAGCCATGATACTTCTGTCTGATTTCATCGTAGCTTAGCTCTCCTCCGAAAAGATCCAGAGCACTTCCCACGGTAAAATCCACCCTGTCTTTTCCTGCTTTCTGCAATATCCTTATATCCTCCATGGATGCAATTCCGCCGGCGTACGTCACAGGTATTTCGCCGGCTTTCTCCCATGTTCCAAGGATTCCGGCAAGCTCCTGATCGATTCCCGCAGAGCGTCCCTCCACGTCAACACCGTGAATCAGAAACTCGGCACAGAAACCGGCCAGCATATTCAAAAGTTCCCGGGTCACTTCAGTGTCCGTAAATTTCTGCCACCGGTCTGTGACAACCAGATATTTTCCATCTCGTTTTCTGCAGCTTAAATCCAGAACAATCCGCTCCTTTCCCACGGCATCTTTCAGCTGTTCCAGATGATCCCACCGGATCCGGCCGTCGGAAAAAACATAAGATGTAACAATGACATGACTCGCTCCCTCATCTAAATAATCTCCGGCATTATCCGCCCGGATACCGCCTCCGATCTGAAGTCCTCCGGGGAATGCCTGAAGGGCCCGAAGTGCCTGCTTTTTTGTCTCCTCAAAATACGGAGACGATGCCGGATTCAGAAGAATAACATGACCTCCATAAAGGCCGTCCTCCTGATATCTGCCCGCAAACCAGTCTGCCGGTTTATCCGCCACAAAATTGGTGCTGGCCCTGTCCCCCCGGTCGGTGAGGCTTCCGCCTACAATCTGTTTTACTTTGCCATTATGTATATCAATACAAGGACGGAACCGCATCTTTTTACCTCCCAACACTTTTTTACTTTACCACGTCAATTTATTTTCTTACATTAACACAGGTTCCTCTCTTCCGTCAAGCCAAATATCTCCTCCATAATCGCAGATAAGAGAGCCAAAAAGGCTCTCTTATCTGTCCATATCTGTTCTGCTGTTTCCATCCAGCGCATCTTCCACGCCATCTTTGATATCCCGGGCTCCGTCTTCGATACCATTTTTCAAGTCCTCGGCTCCGTCTTCCAGGGCGTCAGCTCCATTATTGATATCTTCCTCCAGCGTGTTCCCGGTATTGCTTCCGTTTGTCGCATCATTGACACGGTTTTCTCCTGAACATGCAGTCATACAGCCAAGCATGAACACACTCAGCAGAACAAGAGCGGCTCGTTTCCAAGATTTCATCTTTTTCCCTCCTGCAAATAGAATTTGCACTACTTACTATCTGCAGAAAATCAGATTTTATTCATGTGAGAATTAAAATGAAATCACATCGCTCATTTCATATCTTCCTGCCGGCTTCCCTGCCAGGAATTTTGCCGCTTCCAGTGCTCCTTTTCCGAACACGGCTTTGGAATAAGCGGTATGCTTAAACTCAATCACTTCATCCTCTCCCGCAAAGAGCACCTCGTGTTCCCCGACGATCGTTCCGCCGCGGACAGCCGAGATTCCGATCTCTCTTTTTTCCCTTGGCTTTCTCTCCTGACTTCTGTCAAAACAGTATGCGTACTGTGGATCCTGGGTCTCATTGATGGCATCGGCAAGTGCAAGCGCTGTTCCGCTTGGCGCGTCTACCTTTTTATTATGATGCTTTTCAACAATTTCAATATCATATCCTGCCGGGGCAAGGACTTTGGCAGCATCCTTCAAAAGACGCATCAGCAGATTGATGCCGAGAGACATATTGGCAGATTTAAGAACAGCCGTCTCTTTTGCCGCGTCTTCCACTTTCTGAAGCTGCTCTTCGGAAAGACCGGTCGTACAAAGCACTACCGGAAGTTTCTTTTCGCAGCAGGCTTCCAAAAGCCCGTCCACCGCTTTTGCGTTTGAAAAATCGATCACAACATCAGCTTCCACATCACAGTCTTTCAGGTTGTCAAATACCGGATAGGTATTTTCAATCCCGCGGAATGTATCAATTCCTGCCACAATCTGACAATTGCCGTCTTCTGCCGCGAGCCGGGTGATCACCTGTCCCATTTTCCCATTACAGCCATGCATAATTATTCTTACCATCTTCGCTCTTCTCCTTTCGCATATCCAAAGAGGGCGCCTTTCGGCTCCCTCTTTTCTTTTCCTGATTCTGTTAAGCCAGTTTCATTCCAAACTTTTTCATCTCTTCTGCAAGAGCCTGTTTGTGAGCCTCTTCCATCGGGGAAAGCGGCATTCTCAGACCTCCAACTTCTTTTCCAAGCAGATTCATCGCCGTCTTTACCGGAATCGGATTAACCTCGCAGAACAGTTTGTCGATCAGCGGCAACGCATCCAGCTGCATCTTCAGACTTCCTTTCAGATCGCCGTCAAAGAACTTCCGGCAGATGTCATGGGTATACTCCGGTGCAATATTGGCAAGAACGGAGATGACTCCCTTGCCTCCAAGAGACAGAAGCGGGACGATCTGATCGTCATTGCCCGAATACAGATCCAGCTTTCCGTCCGTCAGCTGCATGATTTTCGCAATCTGGGAAATATTTCCTGATGCTTCTTTGATTGCCACGATGTTATCGATTTTGGCAAGCTCTGCTGCCGTCTCCGGTGCAATATTCAGACCGGTCCGGCTTGCTACGCTGTAGAGAATAATCGGCGCCTTCGCCTCATCGGCTACCGCCCTGTAATGAGCAACCAGTCCTTTCTGTGTCGCCTTGTTATAGTAAGGCGTTACAAGAAGCAGAGCATCCGCACCGTACTCAACCGCTTCTCTTGACATTTCGATTGTCGTAAATGTCGCATTTGACCCCGTTCCTGCAATGACCGGGACTCTCTTTTTCACCTGCTGAATCGTAAATTTGATGCACTCCATATGCTCTTCTTCTGTCAACGTGGATGACTCACCGGTCGTACCACAGATAATAATCGCATCCGTCTTATGATCAATATGATACTCAATCAGTTCATCGAGCTTATCATAGTTTACGGAACCATCCGGTAAAAATGGTGTCACAATCGCTACACCTGACCCTGTAAATATCGACATAATATTACCTCCAACTCGTTTGTTTCCTTTTCACACTTTAGAACATTAAATCGTCATTACTGAAAGTTTATCACTATTCCCAACATGTGTCAAACATCAATTCAACGAGTCCTGCCAGCATTGGGTCCTTATTCTTCCTGGCATTCCAGCTTGCTTACCGACACTTCATAAGCGGTTCTTTTCTCTGTCTCCGTCTCCGAGAATTTTTTTATATATTCCCGGCTCTGTACCCGTCCGAGAATATGTACATGCGCGCCGACTTCAAACGAGGAGGCAAACCTTGCGTTACGTCCCCAGCAGATACATGGAATATAGTCTGATTTCCCGTACGGTCGGTTGACGGCCAGCAGAAGGTCCGCAATTTCCCTTCCAAGCGGAGTCTTTCTGTATACCGGTGCTTTACAGATATAGCCGTCCAGAAAAATGCTGTTTGTCTTGACACCGTCCATATCCTCATCGCTCTCCACAAAGGACACTTCCCTTGCAAAGACGGACAGCACAAGTCTGTTTTTCTGTTCCTCATGCCGATTATAGGACCGGAACTGTCCCTGAACGATAATATACTCTCCCACATAATCCTGGGTCACATCGATCAGACGCTCAGAGATCATGACCGGGATCCGGTCCTCCGAGTTGCTCAGGCGCTTCACAAGCACTTCCATCGTGTAGAAGCCCTCTCCAAATACTTCGTGGCTGAATTCGAATGTTGTCGCCACCTGTCCCATAATCGTTACCTGGTTGTTTTCAATGATCTTATCTGACATGAAATGTAATTCTCCCTTCCTCTGATACGTAGTTTTTTATCTTTAATACTTTATGCCCCTCCTTGAAAGGATATGACCATTCCGGAAGATTTTCCATAAATTTCGATCGACATATTCCGATAAATATGGATAGAAATGCTTGTAAAATCCAAAAAATATGGTAGACTATATAAGTTGCTACATTATATAAGTAGAAAGAAGGATATAACGATATGAAAATAAAACGTGAAGATATTCGTAATATTGCCATTATCGCCCATGTAGACCACGGGAAAACAACTCTGGTTGACGAGCTTTTAAAACAGAGCGGCGTCTTCCGTGAGAATCAGGAAGTTGAAGAGCGTGTCATGGACTCCAATGACATCGAGCGTGAGCGCGGCATCACCATTCTTTCAAAAAATACAGCCGTACACTACAAAAATACGAAAATCAATATTATTGATACACCGGGACATGCCGATTTTGGCGGCGAGGTAGAACGTGTCCTCAAAATGGTAAACGGTGTTGTCCTTGTTGTAGACGCCTTTGAAGGGCCGATGCCGCAGACCAAATTCGTTCTGAAAAAAGCGCTGGAATTAAAGCTGCCGGTCATTGTCTGCATCAACAAAATCGACCGTCCGGAAGCACGTCCGGATGCAGTGATTGACGAGACACTGGAGCTCTTTATGGATCTGGACGCAGATGACAGCCAGCTGGACTGCCCGTTTGTGTACGCTTCTGCCAAAGGCGGGTACGCGATTCTGGAGCTGGATGACAAACCGGAAAATATGATCCCGCTTTTCGAGACGATTCTGGAATACATCCCTGCCCCGGAAGGAGATCCGGACGCCGCCACCCAGGTGCTCATCAGTACAATCGATTATAATGAATATGTGGGACGTATCGGTGTAGGAAAAGTTGACAACGGAACAATCCGTGTCAATCAGGATGTCGTCGTTGTCAACCATCATGAGCCGGGCAAACAGAAACGGGTAAAAATCAGCAAGCTCTATGAGTTTGACGGTTTGAACAAAATCGAGGTCAAAGAGGCCGGAATCGGTTCTATTGTTGCCATTTCCGGTATCGCTGATATTTCCATCGGAGATACGATCTGCTCCCCTGAACATCCGGATCCGATCCCGTTCCAGAAAATTTCCGAGCCTACGATCTCCATGCAGTTCAAGGTTAACGACAGCCCGTTTGCAGGGCAGGAAGGAAAATTTGTAACTTCCCGTCATCTCCGCGACCGTCTGTTCCGTGAACTGAATACGGATGTCAGTCTCCGCGTGGAAGATACCGATGACATGGACAGCTTCAAAGTGTCCGGACGAGGCGAGCTCCATCTTTCCGTCCTGATCGAGAACATGCGACGCGAAGGCTACGAATTTGCTGTCAGCAAGGCAGAGGTTCTTTATAAAGAAGACGAAAACGGAAAACTGTTAGAGCCGATGGAGCTTGTCTACATCGATGTTCCGGACGAGTTTACCGGAACCGTCATCGACAAGCTGAGCCAGAGAAAGGGCGAACTCCGGAATATGGGAATGTCAAACGGTGCCTACACCAGACTGGAATTTTCCATCCCGTCCCGGGGCCTGATCGGATACCGCGGCGACTTTCTGACCGATACAAAGGGGAACGGAATCATGAACACTGCCTTTGACGGCTACGCTCCGTACAAAGGCGAAATTCAGTATCGTAAAAACGGTTCTCTGATCGCTTTCGAGACAGGCGAGGCTTTGACCTACGGTCTTTTCAATGCCCAGGAACGCGGAACATTATTTATCACTCCGGGGGAACGTGTCTATGCCGGAATGGTAGTCGGCCAGAATGCAAAGACCGATGATATCGAAATCAATGTCTGCCGGGCAAAGCACCTGACCAACACTCGTGCTTCCGGTTCTGATGACGCATTAAAACTCTCTCCTCCGCGTATCCTGAGTCTGGAGGAGGCGCTGGATTTCATTGATACAGATGAACTTCTGGAAGTGACTCCGAAGAGTCTCCGGATCCGTAAAAAGATTCTGGATTCCAGAATGCGCAGACGTGACAGCGCGAAAAAATAAAAGTGAATTATTCTGAGGTGTCTATATGGATTTTTTATGGTTTTTAGAAGGCATCCGGACTCCTGCAGGTAACGAATTCTTTCAGTTCGTTACCTGTTTTGGTCAGGAAACCTTTCTTCTTGCAGTGATCTGCTGCTTTTACTGGTGCGTTAATAAAACATTCGCCTGTCAGCTGGGCCTGACCTATTTTTCATCCGGGCTTTTCGTACAGAGTATGAAGATTACGTTTCGGATTCCGCGTCCCTGGGTTTTGGACCCGGATTTTCCGCCGGTAAAGAGTGCCGTTTCCCATGCCACCGGTTACTCGTTTCCAAGCGGTCACACGCAGAGCGGCACCTGTCTGTTTGCTCCCCTTGCAATGAAAGCCGGAAACAGGATTCTGAAAGTGTTATTTACCGCAGCATTTCTTCTGATCGGTTTTTCAAGAATGTACCTGGGCGTCCATACACCCAAGGATGTGCTTGCTGCCCTGACAGTTTCCCTTGCCTTTTCCTGGTTTTTCTCCAGATTTTCTTCCAGGCTTTTTGACCATATCCGGACACTGTGTATCGTCCTGGCCATCTGTGCTTTTGCAGTGCTTCTTTACGCCTGTCTTCTAATGCACCTTGACCGGCTGGCTGTCAGATATGCCGCAGACTGTATCAAAGCCGCCGGAGCCGGACTTGGTTTCGCCGCAGGACTTTATCTGGAACAGACACGACTCCGGTTTTCCACCGCGGCACGCACCCGTACCGCACAGGCCATAAAACTGCTTGCAGGTCTTTTTTCCACACTCCTGTTCAAGCTGTTCCTCTCGGGCCTTGGCTCCGCCCTGCTCTGGAAAGCATTTGTTTACGCTTTCCTCGTTTTCTGGATTCTGTTTTTATATCCTGCGCTCTTTGTATTCGTCCAGAAAAAATCATAGTTTTTTCATTCTATTGTTTGTGCTTCTCAGATTTTGTCAGTAAACTTATTACTTTTAATATTTTTTTTAGTTATTTATAATTGCATGTCCAAAGTCTTCGTAGTATAATAAGGGCAGGAATTCAAATCTATGATTTGAAAACAGATCTTCTGCCAGATTGAACTGCTTTCGCAGCCGGGCAGAAAATACAGGAAAAAGGAGTTGGGCTTATGAAATTTATTATCAGAGGAAAAAATATCGATGTGACGCCTGCTTTAAAGGAAACAATCGAACACAAACTTGGAAAGTTGGAAAGATATTTCACTCCTGAAACTGAGATACACGTTACACTCAGTGTGGAAAGGGAAGAGCAGAAAATTGAAGTCACTATCCCTCTCAAGGGAAATATTATCCGCTCCGAACAGTCCAGCAACGATATGTATGTTTCTATCGACCTTGTCGAAGAGATCATCGAACGTCAGCTCCGCAAATATAAAAACAAGCTGGTTGAAAAACATCAGGCTGGTGTGGATTTCAGCAAATCATTTGTGGAAGATCATGATCACGACAGCGTGGAAGACGATTCTATTCAGATTATCCGTACAAAACGCTTTGGTATCAAACCAATGTTTCCGGAAGACGCATGCATTCAGATGGAACTTCTCGGTCATAATTTCTATGTATTTACCAACGCTGAGACAGATGAAGTCAATGTTGTATACAAGAGAAAGAATAATACTTACGGTTTGATCGAACCGGAATTCCAGTAGTATTATAAAAGCAAGGGGCTGTAAAACACAGCCCCTTCCCTATTTCTCAAACAGCATCGTTTCTCCCTTATGCACTGCGAAAAAGCACTCTTCGCCCCACTCCAGTTTCGCCTGTCCGTTTGTCCCTTCTGTCAGCTCTTTTTCCATTTTCCCCTTTTCTCTGTAAGGAATCAGACACTCCATGCTGACAGCTTCCGTATACCGGGTGTCCAGAATATGAATCCCATTCTGGGCAAGGATATACTGGATCTTCCCCAGTCCGGTATATTCAGTCCGGATTTTCAGTTTAATCCCTCGTTTTCTGGTAATAATAGCACTTGCAAGAAGTCCCTCTTTTGCCGCTCCGGAGTAGGCCCTGACAAGCCCGCCGGTTCCAAGAAGCGTTCCTCCAAAATAACGTGTCACGACAATCACGGAGTCATGGATGTCCTCTCCTGTCAATACATCGAGAATCGGCTTCCCGGCGGTTCCTCCCGGCTCTCCATCATCACTGAAACGCTGCAGTTCAAACCGCTCTCCCAGAACATAAGCATAGCAGTTGTGCGTAGCATTGTAATGCTTTTTCCGGATGCTCTCTATAAATTCCAGTGCCTCTTCCTCCGTGTCAATATGGGAAACCGCCGCCAGAAAACGAGATTTCTTTTCAACAATCTCCGCTTCCCCGTTTTCAAGCACTGTCCTGTATTCTTCGACCATGTTCGTTCCTCCTGTATCTTCTTTTCTACTATAACAGGAATTTCAACATTTTCAAAACTTTTTCTTAAATTTTTATCAGCGAATGCTGAAGATTGCATTTTTTTCTTTATTTCAATATTGAAATTTGCTATAATGGTTTGGTATAAAAGGAGGCATATGCTCATGAACTATGGTAGAAAAAAGGCTGCTAAGAAACGAAAAGACATTACCTCAAAATCAAAACTGAAAAAGAAACGTCTCGGCGTACGGATCTTCAAAGGAGTTCTTCTGACGCTCCTGCTTCTTGTCGTAGCCGGATGTGTGGGCGGCGGAATTTTTATCAAAAAAGTCATCGATGATGCCCCGGATGTCACCCCGGAAGACGTAAAGCCAACAGGATATACTTCCGTTATTTACGCGTCGGATAATAAGACCGAAACCGAGCGGCTGACCTCAGCCGGTTCCAACCGTGTTTATAAGACAATCGACGAGATTCCAAAGGATCTTCAGCATGCTTTTGTTGCAATCGAGGACGAGCGTTTTTATGAGCATAACGGTATCGATCCAAAAGGTATCATCCGTGCAGGAATCATCGGTATCACCACCGGAGATTTTTCTCAAGGCGCATCGACCCTGACACAGCAGCTGATCAAAAATAATATTTTTGACTTCATGTCGGAAGATACGTTCTTTGACAGACTGGAACGTAAAATTCAGGAACAGTATCTTGCACTCAAGCTTGAAAAGCAGATGTCAAAAAGCGAAATCATGGAAAACTATCTGAATACCATCAACCTTGGCCAGAATACACTCGGGGTACAGGCTGCTTCCCAGCGGTACTTTAACAAGGATGTGTCTCAGCTGACTCTTTCGGAATGCGCGGTCATCGCTGCGATTACCCAGAGTCCAAGTTATTACAATCCTATTACACATCCTGACAACAATGCGAAACGCCGCGAGCAGGTTCTCGACAACATGCTTGATCAGGGATATATTTCCCAGGAGGCGCATGATGAAGCACTGGCGGATGATGTATATTCCCGTATTCAGAATGTCAATACGAACATCACACAGAGCACCACTCCGCAGAGCTATTTTGTGGACGCTTTGACAGAACAGATTCTGAATGATCTGGAAGATCCGGATATCGGACTTGGCTACAGCGAAACTCAGGCCTACAATACATTATATAAAGGCGGATTGAGTATTTATTCCACACAGGATCTGGAAATCCAGGGAATCTGTGACCAGATCGTCAACGATGACAGCAATTATCCTTCCAACATAGAGTATGGACTGTCCTATGCTCTGACTGTTACCCGTGCCGATGGGACACAGGAAAACTACAGTTCCGGACATATCAAGCAGTTCCGGAATATGAAATACGGACTGACTTTTGATTCGGAGGAAGAAGCGTACCAGGTGATCGAAGAATTTAAGGCTTCTATTGCTCAGGAGGGGGACACATATGATGAAGTAATCGATCTGTCACCGCAGCCTCAGGCATCAGTGACCGTCATTGATCAGGCTACCGGACAGATCAAGGCCATGGTCGGCGGCCGTGGAACCAAGTCCTCCAGCATGAGTCTGAACCGTGCATACACCGGATCTACAAGACAGCCTGGTTCCTGTTTTAAGATTCTGTCTACCTATGCTCCTGCCCTTGACAGCGCCGGTGAAACACTGGCAACAATCATCAAGGATGAACCTTATGAATACGCGGATGGTACTCCGGTATCCAACTGGTGGGGCGATTATTACCGCGGTGATATGACCATGCGGGAGGCGATTGAGCAGTCCGCCAATATCTGCGCTGTCAAGACACTGACAGAGATTACGCCGCAGCTTGGCTTTACCTACTGTCAGAACTTTGGACTCTCCACTCTGGTTGAAAGCCGGACTACAGATGAGGGTCAGGTATTTACAGATATTCACCAGTCTCTTGCCCTTGGCGGTATCACAGACGGTGTGTATAACTACGAAATGTGTGCGGCATACGCCGCAATCGCAAACGGCGGTGTTTACCAGGAGCCGATCATGTACACCAAGATTCTGGATCATGACGGCAATGTCCTGCTCGACCGTACTCAGACACAGGAAAAGCGGACTGTCCTGAAAGAGTCCACCGCATATCTTCTGACAAGCGCAATGGAAGGCGTTCTGACAGAAGGAACCGGTACCCCGGCCCGTCTTTCCAATATGGCCGCTGCCGGTAAGACCGGTACGACATCCAACAACGTCGATCTCTGGTTTGCAGGTTACACTCCGTACTATACCTGTACGATCTGGACCGGTTATGATGACAATACCCCGCTCGCAGATCAGGAGTGGAATTATCATCTAAGAATGTGGAAAAAGATCATGGATCAGATCAATACAACAAAAGGTCTTTCCTACACAGACTTCGAAACACCGGACTCTGTTGTTGAGCGGACTGTCTGCACAAGCACCGGTAAACTTGCTGTATCCGGATGTCCTTCTGTGACAGAATATTTTGACAAAGATACCGCACCTACCGAAAGCTGTTCCGGACACAGAACCACACGGCGTTCTACGAGCAGTAATTCTGAAAGCTCAGACAGTTCTGATCAGTCAGAAGACAGCCAGTCTTCCGAAAGTTCCGACAGCAGTAATTCTTCGGACAGTGAATCCTCTTCCGACAGCGGAAACAGCAGTTCCTCTGACAGCACTCAGGGATCTGACAATACTTCCTCCGATTCAAACAGTGGAGGAACTCCGAGTGGTGATTCCGGCGGAGACAGCGCTTCCGAGTAGATAATTCCGGACAAAAAACGCAGCATTAAGGCCCCTGCAGCAGATATGATCTGCCGCAGAGGCCTTCTTTATGTTCTGTTATTCAGATGATTAATCTAAAACGAGTTTTGCCGCTCCGCAGATCCCCGCATCATTTCCAAGCTCCGCAAGTGTAAATTTCACGTCGCGGTCAGCAAAAAACGCTCTCTCCTGATATGGCTTTTTGATGTACGGGAGAAGCACTTCTCCTGCCTTGGATACCCCGCCTCCGATCACGATGGCGGCCGGATCTACTGCAGCCGCAAGATTTGCGAGCGCATATCCCAGATATGTTCCAAACTCCACAGCAATCTCATCGGCAACTTCATCTCCTGCTTTTACCGCATCAAAGACGGTCTTTGCGTTGACCGGTCCTTTTCTCAACAAAGTCTCCCTGTCAGTGGAATCCAGCTTTTTCTTTGCAAGACGTGTAATTCCTGTCGCAGATGCGTACTGCTCCAGACATCCGTGATTTCCGCATCCACAGCTGTCCGTTTCCTCGTAGTTGACACAGAGATGACCGATCTCACCGCCGGCTCCATGTTCCCCTGTCAGGATCTTTCCATTAATCAGGATTCCTCCTCCGACACCGGTTCCCAGCGTGACCATAATCATATTTTTACAGCCTCGTCCGCCGCCGAGCCACATTTCTCCAAGTGCTGCCACATTGGCGTCATTGCCTGTAGCAGTACGGATTCCTGTCAGCTCCTCCATCTCTTCTTTCACATTTTTATATTCCCATCCAAGATTTGCCGTTGCCTTTACAACTCCGTCTTCTGTAATCGGAGCCGGGACCCCGATTCCGATTCCGGCCACATTCTCTTTCGGAATTCCATTCTTTTCCAGACTGTTCAAAAGAGATTTGGCAATATCCGGAAGAATCCTGCAGCCTTTCTCTTCCGTTCTGGTTTTTATCTCCCATTTTTCCCGAATGTTTCCGTCTTCCTGAAATAATCCGATCTTGACGGTGGTACCTCCTATATCAACTCCAAAACAATAATTCATCTCTGTTCTTTCCTTCCTCTTATTTTGCCAGACTTTCCTGTACACGTCTGTATAACTCTTCTGCCGCATTATACCCCATCTGTTTCTGTCTGTGGTTGACAGCCGCTGATTCCACAATGATCGCCAGATTTCTTCCCGGACGGATCGGAATCGAATGGCATACGACTTTATTTCCGAGAAATTCTGTATATTCCTCTTTCAGTCCAAGACGGTCGTACTCCCGGTTCTTGTCCCACTCTTCCATATTGATCACGAGATCGATCGTCTGTGTCTCTCTGACGCTCTGTACACCAAACAGACTCTTGACATCGACAATACCGATTCCGCGAAGCTCGATAAAATGTCTGGTGATATCGGGAGCTTTTCCAACCAGAGTATCATCGCTGACTTTCCGGATTTCAACAACATCGTCTGTCACAAGACGATGGCCGCGGTTAATCAGTTCCAGTGCTGCTTCACTCTTTCCGATACCGCTCTCACCCATCATCAGAACACCAACTCCATATACATCAACCAGTACCCCGTGAATAGAAATACATGGAGCCAATTCCACATTCAGCCAACGGATCACTTCCGCAGTAAAGGCAGAGGTCTGTTTACAGGACTGAAAAATCGGCACTTTCATTTCATTGGCCATCTCAAGAAACATCGCATCCGGCTCCATATTCCGGCAGTATACAATACATGGAATTCCATAGGAGAGAAGCTGCGCATACATCTCTTTCTTCTTCTCATCTGACAGTGTTTCCAGATACGTATACTCCACATATCCGATAATCTGGACACGCTCAGAATCAAAATGGTCAAAATATCCCGTCAGCTGCAATGCCGGACGGTTGATATCCGGAACCTGAATTTCCGACTGGGTCAGGTCCAGATCCGGAGTCAGATTCTTCAGGTTCATCTTCTCAATTAGTTTTTCAAGCTTCACACCCATATTTGTTCTCCTTTATTTTCTCAGTTAAAATCATTTTGTGAATAGTATATCATATCAGTGGAAAAAATTGTACACGTCTCTGGCAGATTTTTCATTCATGGTAGGAAGTTTTTTCAGATCCTCGATTTCCGCCTGCCGGATCGCATCCAGACTCTGAAAATGTTTCATCAGATCTTTTCTCCGCTTCGGTCCCACTCCCGGAATATCATCCAGAATCGAGTGAACCTGCCCCTGTCCCCGCAGTTTCCGGTGGAATTCGATGGCAAACCGGTGAGCCTCATCCTGTACACGTGTAATCAGTTTAAACGCCTCTGAATCTGCCCGGATCGGCAGTTCTTCATCGTGGTAATAAAGTCCTCTCGTGCGGTGCCTGTCATCCTTCACCATGCCGCAGACCGGTATGCTGATATGCAGCTCCTCCAGTACTTCCTCCGCGATATGCACCTGTCCCTTGCCGCCGTCCATCAGAATCAGATCAGGAAAGACAGTAAAACTTCCGAACTCTTTTCCTTCTTCTTTTTCCTGCAGTCCATGTGTGAACCGCCTTGTCAGCACTTCCCGCATACTTGCGTAATCGTCCGCTCCCACTACGCCCTTGATACGGAACTTCCGGTAGTCGCTTCTCTTCGGTTTTCCATCCTCGTAGACTACCATGGAACCAACCGATGCAAACCCGTTCGTATTGGAGATGTCAAACGCCTCCATCCTGCGGATTCCGGTAACACCGATAATTCCCTCCAGTTCCCGGACTGCTCCTGTAGTTCTGTTGGCTTCCCGGATCAGGTGTTCTTTATCTTTTGCAAGTACCATCGCCGCATTTTTCTGCGCCAGTTCACAAAGTTTTTCCTTCTCGCCCTTTTTCGGCACTGTAAAGGTTACTTTGTGTCCTCTTCTGCGAGTCATCCATTCCATCAGTATATCTGCTTCATCCAGTTCGTACGGAAGCAGCAGTTCTCTTGGAATATACGGTGTCCCGGCATAAAACTGCTTGATAAAGCTCGTCAGGATCTCCGCCTTCGTTTCGTCCGGATCGGTCCGCAGATAAAAATGATCCCGTCCGATCAGGCGGCCTCCACGTATGAAGAAGACCTGTACCACAGCATCCCCCTCTTCCCTTGCAACCGCCAGAACATCCCGGTCTTCTCCCGGTTTTCCCGCATCGGTGATCTTCTGCTTTTCCGAAATCTTCTTGACACTTCCGATCAGCTCCCGGTACTCGATTGCCTTTTCAAACTCCATCTGCCCGGATGCTTCCATCATCTTTTCTTCCAGTTCTTTCAGAATCCCGTCATAATGCCCGGATAAAAATTTCACGACCTCGTCAATGGACTCCCTGTACTGTTCGCTGGAAATATATCCCTGGCACGGAGCATCACACTGTTTGATGTGGTAGTACAGACACGGACGTTCTTTCCCGATATCTCTCGGCAGATTTCTGCTGCAGCTTCTTAAATGATACAGCTTTCTTACCATATCAATGATATCCTTCACCGCCTGAGAACTCGTAAACGGTCCAAAATACTTTGCCTTATCCTTTGCCTGCCTGCGCACCATCATAATCCGCGGGAACGGTTCCTGGACGGTCACCTTGATAAAGGGATATGTCTTATCGTCCATCAGCATGGTATTGTACTTCGGCCTGTGTTCCTTGATCAGATTACATTCCAGTACCAGAGCTTCCAGTTCCGAATCTGTGACAATGTATTCAAACCGCCGGATGTGCGTGACCATCTGCTCGATCTTGACGCCCTTATTTCTGCTGCTCTGAAAATACTGCCTCACCCGGTTTTTCAGGCTGATGGCTTTTCCCACGTAGATGATCTCGTCCTTCTCATCATGCATCAGATAAACTCCAGGCTTTGCCGGCAGTTTTTTCAGTTCTTCTTCAATTACAAACATCGCTTCACCTCTTTAACCCCATCTATTTTAGCAAAAGAACAGCGTATGGACAATCCCCATACGCTGAATTCCTGTCTTTATTCTTCTGTCGGTCCAAAGCCTGTGCTTTCTTCCTCGTTTGCAGTCTCCTCCGGTGCCTGAACAGCTTCTTCGATCTCCGGATGATCCGGAAATTCTACCGGCTTCATTGCGATCCGTTCCTCTTTTTTGACTTCCCCTTCGGACACTCCTTTGACCTCGTGGAAGATCTTCATAAACTCTTTTCCGGTAATCGTCTCTTTCTCGATCAGGAACGCTGCAATCTTGTCAAGTGCTTCCCTGTTCTCCATCAGAAGACGTTTTGCTTCATCGTAGGCAACCTTCAGCATCTGCATGACCTCAGAGTCAATCTCAGCCGCTGTCGCCTCACCGCAGTTCATGACTGCCCTTCCGTCAAGGTACCGGTTCTGGATGGATTCCAGTCCGATCAGGCCGAACTTCTCGGACATACCATACTGGGTAATCATCGCTCTGGCAACCTTGGTCGCCTTCTCGATATCATTGGAAGCTCCTGTCGTAACCGTATCAAATACGATCTCCTCCGCAGCACGTCCGGCAAGAAGCCCTACCAGCATCGCCTCAAGTTCCTTCTTGGTGTTGAGGAATTTCTCTTCCTCCGGTGTCTGCATGACATATCCAAGCGCACCCATCGTACGCGGAACAATCGTGATCTTCTGAACCGGCTCGGAATCCTTCTGAAGCGCACTCACAAGTGCATGTCCCACCTCATGGTAGGAAACAATCCTGCGCTCTTCCTGGCTCATGATCCGGTCTTTCTTTTCCTTTCCTACAAGAACCACTTCCACGGCCTCAAAAAGGTCGGACTGACTCACCGCATGGCGTCCATGCTTTACCGCATTGATCGCCGCTTCATTGATCATATTCGCAAGATCTGATCCTACCGCGCCGCTCGTCGCAAGTGCGATCTCCTCCAGATTAACGCTCTCATCCATCCGCACATCCTTTGCATGTACTTTCAGGATATCAACACGGCCTTTCAGATCCGGTCTTTCCACAATAATCCGGCGGTCAAACCGTCCCGGTCTTAACAGAGCCGGGTCCAGAATCTCCGGACGGTTCGTTGCTGCCAGTAGAAGAAGACCTTTGTTTGTATCAAATCCATCCATCTCCGCCAGCAGCTGATTCAGTGTCTGTTCACGCTCATCGTTTCCCCCGAGCTGCGAATCCCTGCTTTTTCCGATGGCATCGATCTCATCGATAAAAATAATACACGGCGCCATCTGCTGTGCCTGTTTAAACAGATCCCTTACACGGGATGCTCCGACTCCGACATACATTTCCACAAACGCAGAACCCGACAGAGAGAAAAACGGCACATTCGCCTCTCCTGCCACTGCCTTTGCAAGCAGCGTCTTACCTGTTCCCGGAGGGCCTACCAGAAGCGCTCCTTTCGGAAGCTTCGCTCCGACTCCCGTGTATTTGCCCGGATTGTGAAGGAAATCTACCACTTCCTGCAGAGACTCTTTCGCCTCATCCTGACCGGCTACATCACGAAATGTTACGCCCGTGGTCTTTTCCACATACATCTTGGCATTGCTCTTTCCAATCCCCATCATGCCCCCGCTGCTTTTGGATACTCGCCGCATCAGGAAACTGAGCAGAATAAATACTAGCGCAAACGGAAGAATGACACTGAATACAAGATTTAAAATCATCATGGATGTCGAATCCGGAATCGTCCTGCTGACCTCAACTCCCGCTTCCTCCAGCTTATTGTACATTTCCGGATCATCTACAATCCCGGTATAATACTCTACCTGAGATCCGGTATTAAACTGTGTAAACCAGTTACTGCCCTGAGTGAGTGTATCCTGTCCGTCACTGCTTCCCGACTGGGAATCCTGCTGCTTTTCCGCTTCCGTTTTCGGTATGATCGTAATCTTTTCCGAGTCAATAGTGACTTCCCTGACTTCGCCCTGTTCCACCATATCCATAAATTTCGTATAGGAAATCTCCTGAGATGGCGTGTCCTGCATGAGCTGATAGAGAAACATGACAAAAACAGCAGCAATTATTGTGGTTATAATAATAATCCCATAATTCTGCCGATTATTGTTATCGTTCTTTTTATTATTCTGATTGTCCATTCTTTTCCTCCTACATGCTATCTATTTTATTATAAGTTTGATCTTCATACAAATCAATAAAAACATTGTGAAATTTTAGTGAGGATCCAGCTTCCTTTTCTACATATTAAATATTGTAAAATTCCCGTAAATTGTAGTATACTATTCAGGTAGTATTTTCAAAATATAGGACAAGAAATAAATTTTTGCGAAGGAATGGTTTGTGTATGAAAATAGGATTTGATAATGACAAATATCTCCATATGCAGTCTGAGCATATCCGTGAACGGATCAGTCATTTTGACAACAAGCTGTATCTGGAGTTTGGTGGAAAACTCTTTGATGATTTCCATGCTTCCCGTGTTCTTCCGGGATTTCAGCCGGACAGCAAGTTAAGGCTCTTAAAACAGCTTTCCGATACGGCTGAGATCGTCATCGTCATCAGTGCCGGTGACATTGAAAAAAACAAGGTCCGCGGAGATCTTGGTATCACCTACGATGATGATGTACTCCGCCTGAAAAGCGCCTTTGAAGAAAACGGTCTCTATGTCGGCAGCGTTGTCATCACGCAGTACAGCGGCCAGAAGAGCGCGGATCTCTTCCGCCACCGTCTTGAAAACATGGGCATCCGTGTCTACACTCATTATATTATTGAAGGATATCCGTCCAATATTCCTCTGATCGTGAGCGATGAGGGATATGGAAGAAATGATTATATTGAGACATCCAGACCGCTGGTAGTCATCACTGCCCCTGGACCTGGAAGCGGAAAAATGGCGACCTGCCTTTCCCAGCTCTATCATGAGAACAAACGCGGAATCCGGGCCGGCTACGCAAAATTCGAGACATTCCCGATCTGGAACATTCCGCTGAAACATCCGGTGAACCTCGCGTATGAAGCAGCTACAGCCGACTTAAATGATGTCAATATGATTGACCCGTTCCATCTGGAAGCATACGGAAAGACTACTGTCAACTATAACCGTGACGTGGAGATCTTCCCGGTTCTGAATGCCATGTTCGAGCAGATCTTTGGAGAGAGCCCGTACAAGTCACCGACCGACATGGGTGTCAATATGGCCGGAAACTGTATCTGTGATGACGAAGTCTGCCAGGAAGCATCCCGCCAGGAAATCATCCGCCGATACTATCAGGCAAAATGTGATCTTCTGCAGGGAGATATCCCGGACTCCGAGGTCTTCAAACTGGAGCTTCTGATGAAACAGGCACATGTCACCATCCATGATCGCCGTGTTGTTGACGCAGCACTTTCCCGTGCCGAGAGCACCGGAGCTGCCGCTGCTGCTATCGAGCTTCCGGACGGAAAGATCATGACAGGAAAGACTTCCAACCTGCTCGGACCTTCCGCGGCACTGATCCTGAATGCCCTCAAGGAGCTTGCCGGTATTGATCACGACCTCCATGTGATCTCTCCGACTGCCATTGAACCGATTCAGAAAGTGAAAACACAGTATCTTGGAAGCAAGAACCCTCGTCTTCACATTGACGAGATTCTGATCGCCCTTTCCATTTCGTCTGCTGCCAATCCGGCTGCACAGCATGCGATGGAGCAGCTCCCGAAACTGAAAGGATGTCAGGTACACACCTCTGTCATGCTTTCTTCTGTAGATATTAAGCTTTTCAAAAAGCTTGGCATTCAACTGACATGCGAGCCAAAATATGAACACGATCCGATCTATTAGTTTCAGAAATATACAAAACCCGGACATCTGGTCCGGGTTTTTCTGTATCTGCTTTTTACTTTTTCAGGAAGCCATTGCTCCGCTTCCGTCCTCAAACTGAGAATTGTAAAGTTCTGCGTAGAATCCGCCTTTCGCAAGGAGTTCCTCGTGTTTTCCCTGTTCAACAATATCTCCGTCCTTCAGAACGAGAATCCGGTCCGCATCACGGATCGTGGAAAGCCGGTGGGCAATGATAAAACTTGTTCTTCCTTTCATCAGATTATCCATCGCTTTCTGGATCTGAATTTCTGTCCTTGTATCAACAGAACTTGTCGCTTCGTCAAGAATAAGAATCTTCGGATCTGCCAGAATGGCTCTTGCAATCGTCAGGAGCTGCTTCTGCCCCTGTGAAACATTGCTTGCCTCCTCATTCAGCTCCATGTCATAGCCGTCCGGAAGAGTCTGGATGAAGTGATGTGCATGTGCCGCCTTTGCAGCTTCCACAATTTCCTCATCAGTCGCATCCAGTTTTCCGTAACGGATATTATCGCGAATAGAACCGTTGAAAAGCCATGTGTCCTGAAGCACCATGCCGAACATCTGCCGCAGTTCTCCACGGTTGAAGTCTTTGACATTGTGCCCGTCAACAAGAATCGCTCCCTCATTGACATCGTAAAAGCGCATCAGAAGTTTAATCAGCGTTGTCTTTCCGGCTCCGGTCGGACCGACTATCGCGATCTTTTGTCCTTCTTTTACTTGTGTGGAGAAATCTTTGATGATGATATTGTTCGGATTATATCCGAATTTTACATGGTCAAACTCCACATTGCCCCGAAGCCCCTCTGTCGATACCGGATCTTTGGCAAACTGATCCTCTTCTTTTTCCTCCAGAAATTCAAATACTCGCTCGGAGGCCGCCGCCATGGACTGCAGCATGTTTGCCACCTGTGCCACCTGCTGAATCGGCTGAGTAAAGTTTCTTACATACTGGATGAAAGACTGGATGTCACCGACTTCAATCGTCTGTTTAATTGCCAGATATCCTCCAAGAATAGTAACGCCGACATATCCCAGATTGCCGACAAACTGCATGATCGGCATCATCATGCCGGAAAAGAACTGAGATTTCCATGCGGTCTGATACAGCACATCATTCATCTCGTTGAATTCTTTCAGGACATCCTCTTCCTTATTAAATGCTTTCACAATACTGTGTCCGCCGTAAATCTCTTCCACCTGTCCATTAACATGGCCCAGATATTCCTGCTGGTTTTTGAAGTATTTCTGTGAATGCTTCACAATAAATGATATAAGAATCAGAGAAATCGGCAGGATCAAAAGTGCCACCACCGTCATCAGCGGACTGATACTGAGCATCATGATAAGCACTCCGATCAGTGTTGTCACGGATGTAATCATCTGCGTTGCCGTCTGGTTCAGGCTCTGACTGAATGTATCTACATCGTTTGTGACACGGGAGAGCACCTCTCCGTGTGTCTTAGTATCAAAATAATTCATCGGGAGACGATTGATCTTTTCGGAGATTTCTTTTCTCATTCGATATGTCAGTTTCTGTGTAACTCCCGTCATGATATATCCCTGAATAAAGGAGAAAAGCGCACTGATTACATACAGGCAGAGAAGGGTAAGCAGAATTCTTCCGATTTTACCAAAATCTATTCCCTCTCCTCCTGTTACTTTGCTGACCAGTCCGGTGAAGATCTCCGTCGTCGCTTTTCCAAGTACTTTCGGACCGATAATATTAAATATGGTACTTCCGATGGCAAACAGCATGACGAATAGAATCGGGATCTTATACGGGCCAATGTATTTCAGCACTCTTTTCAATGTCCCTTTAAAGTCTTTTGCCTTTTCACCGGCTCCCATATGTCCATGTCCGCCCATCGGACCTCTTCTTTGATTACTCATATGCTGCCTCCCCCTTTCCGTTTCCTTTTACCGCCTGTTCCAGTTCCTCCCTGGAAAGCTGGGACGAAGCAATCTGATAGTAAGCTTCACAGTTTTTCAGAAGCTCCTCATGGGTTCCAATGCCGGCGATCTCTCCTTCATCCAGAACAATAATCTGTTCCGCGTGAAGAATGGTACTGATTCTCTGAGCCACAATAATCACGGTGCTGTCCTTCGTCTTTTCTTTTAATGCCTGACGCAGAACCGTATCTGTTTTATAGTCCAGAGCTGAAAAGCTGTCGTCAAAGATAAAGATATCCGGATGTTTGGCTACAGCTCTCGCAATAGAAAGACGCTGTTTCTGTCCTCCGGAGACATTGCCGCCTCCCTGGGAAATCGGGCTGTCATAATCGTCCGGTTTCTCTTCGATAAAATCTTTCGCCTGCGCAATCTCAGCTGCTTCTTCTATGCGTTCCATCGGCATATTCTCATCACTGTATGCAATATTGGACGCGATCGTTCCTGAAAACAACATTCCTTTCTGCGGCACATATCCGAGTTTCTCCCGAAGTTCATGCTGTGTCACATTCCGGATATCCCTGCCGTCTATCCGGATCGCGCCTTCTGTCACATCGTAGAAACGTGGAATCAGATTGACCAGGGTCGACTTACCGCTTCCTGTACTTCCAATGATTGCGGTTGTTTCACCCGGTTTTGCGGTAAAATGAATATCATGAAGTACATCTTTTCCGGCTCCCGGATAACGGAAAGATACATGATCAAATTCCACAAGCCCTTTTCCTGCTTCCGGAATATGTTCCGGTTCTTCCTTATCTTTGATTGCTGTCTCGCTTGTCAGGATTTCATCGACACGTCCTGCCGCAACCGCTGCTCTTGGAAGCATAATTGAAATCATACAGATCATCAGGAAGGCCATAATAATCTGCATCGTGTACTGGATAAATGCCATCATATCTCCAACCTGCATTTGTCCGTTGTCCACGCCGTGTGCTCCTACCCACATAATCAAAATGCTGATTCCGTTCATGATCAGCATCATCGCCGGCATCATCAAGGTCATGGCACGGTTGACAAACAGGTTCGTTTTTGTCAGATCCGTATTGGCCTTGTCAAAGCGTTCTTCCTCATGTTTTTCTGTATGGAACGCACGAATTACAGAAAGTCCTGTCAGAATTTCTCTTGTCACCAGATTGACACGGTCCACCATTTTCTGAAGGATCCGGAATTTTGGCATCACACAGAGAAATAGAAGCAGCACAACTCCAAGTATCAATACTACTCCAAGAGCGATGATCCAGGTCATGGATACATTGGTATTAATTACCTTGTAAATACCGCCGACTGCGATAATCGGCGCATAGAGCACCATGCGAAGCATCATGACAATCACCATCTGAATCTGCTGAATATCATTGGTGCTTCTTGTAATCAGAGACGCAGTGGAAAAGTGGTCAAATTCACTGCTTGAAAATCCGACAACCTTGGTAAATACATTTCTTCTGAGATCCCGTCCGACAGCTGCTGCCGTCCTGGAGGCCAGAAGTCCGACCGTCACACTTGCGAGCAGACCCAGAAATGCAAGTCCCAGCATCTTGGCTCCGGTAATCAGGATGTAATTTGTCTGCATGGCATCCATATCCACCCCAAGACTGCGGTATATGTTTTCAATATAAACCGTTGCTGTCTGTTCCAGCATCGTATCCGGCATATCGGACACCTGCTGTTCCATCTCCCGGACCATGGATTCCCTCTGTTCCTGTGGAAGCACCCGGAGAATGTCAAACATGGATACGTCCCCCTGAACTGATCCTGCCGGCATCTGCGAAAGCATCTGCTCTTTCATCGCATCCAGTTCTTCACTGTCTGAAGAAAGCCCTTCTGCCAGAAACATCGGCTTCCCAAGAATATCGAAGAGTTCGTTCATCTGCTCTTCGTCATTGCGGACCGCGTCTTTCAGAATAACAAATTCCTCTCCTGTATCCAGATCTTCCTTTGTTCCTTCCCTGTACGCATCCTGCACCGTCCCGGCATCTTCCTGCGGGACAAGCAGAAGCAGATTTTCAAGGTCGATCTTTCCGATCTGTTCCGGAACCGTCGTATCGATTCCGCCCTGCTGAATTCCTACATTGACAATATCTGATGTATATGTCGGCAGTGACAGATCGCAGAATGCCTGGACAAACAACACTACAATAATCGCCAGAATTACCATAGCATGCTGTTTCAGATATTTGAATAATTTTCCCATAATCGTTTCCTTCTTTCTGCCTTATTTTTCATCATCCAAATCAGCCATGCATTTCTTTTTGAAATCGATGCTGCAGCTTTCAATCTCTTCTTTTGTCATCAGATTTTCTCTGATCTGAAGCAGGATTCTTCGAAAAAGCAGTTTCTCTTCCGGCAGAACATCCTGAAACATTGCCTCATCCATTTCTTTCATCATGTCTTTGATTTTATTAATATAATGTTTTCCTTCCTCACTCAATGTGATCCATGAAACCCTCTGGTCCTGATCATCCTGGCTGCGTATAATCAGTCCTCTTGCCTCCAGCTTTTTCAGAAGCGCCGTGATGGACGGAGGCTTCACTCCAAGCTTTTTAGCAATATCCTTCTGGGGCAGTTTCCCTTCCTTGGAAAGGATAAACAGACATCCTGCCTGCCCCGGCTTCAGATCTACATCTTTCATACACTGCATGATCCGGTAGGTCTGTGCATGCAGGATCTGATTGAGCAGAAGAGGAACCGGTATTTCCCTTACCGATCTTTCTTCCATTGTTTTTCCTCCTTTGATTAGTTAGATGTCTAACCGATAGTTTAGTATTTTGCCTAATGTATGTCAATATATATCTTGTTATTTCACTTTTTAGTCATAAATTTTCACAAAAATTTAATTAAACAACTAATTAATCCGGATGTGTGGAAACATCCGGATTTTTCTATACTGTCCTGTCTTCTTTTTCGTGTTTGTGATAAACTACTGTTGTATATAAAATGAAAAGACGCCTCCTTTAAGAAGCGTCTGCTGACTCTATGTATGACTATGCTGTTTCGTCTTATCAATCCAGGTGATCTTCACCTTACACCTGTCATGAATCCGGCACTGGTCCAGTGAAAGATGAATGTCCTTCTTCTTCAGTACTTTTGAAATTCCTTCAAAAATCTGAAGAATCTGATTTTCATATTTCATTACGTTTTTGAACCGCTTATAGTATTTTCCTCCCCGGATCGCCTCCCCCGGAAGCCACGTTTTCCGGATATTGCGCGCCTGAATTTTCTTTTCATCCAGAAAGATAAACTCATTGATATTTCCCGGTCCGTCATTCAGATGGTTATCGAGACTTGCCGGAATCTTCTCCCAGATCTTTTCCGTCTCTTTTAAGATATCGAAAATCTCTTTTGTCTCTTCCCGGTTTAATTTGAAAATTTTCATCGTCTTTATTTCATCAAAAAGCCGGTAAGCTGCAAATTTCAAGTTGCCATTCCCCCGTAATTCCAGAGAAAAGCCGCCGTCATCGCCCTCCATGCCAAAATTCGGGCTGACATGATAGCGGAATACGACAATGTCTTTATTCAAATCCTTAAACTCCATAGTGTCCCCTTAATACCGATTCTCTGCCTATCCAGCATCAAAAATTATAACATACTTCCTTAGGGTCTTCCATGTTTTTTCCGGTATTTTCTGTGAACCTCCAAAGAACTTTTCGCAGGATCTGACATGGCAGGAGAATTTTTTCACTGTCTCGTTTCTTCTTCTCTATCTTCGACAAAATGTACTTCTGACTGTTCCCAGTACTTCCTATACACCCGCTCCGTCTCTCCATCCAGGTTCAGCTGATACAGCCGGAAAGTCACAAGGAAATTCTTCGGCTGCCAGAGTTCCTCATAAGAATACTGATAACTCATACCGAGTTTTTCCATCACTGCTCCGCTTGCCGGATTCTTCACATCATGAGTCGCAGTCAAGTAAGGAATCCCGTCTTTTCTCACCCGCTCGATGACTGCTCTGCCGGCCTCAGTGACAATTCCCTGATTCCAGTATTCCTTTCTCAGACCGTATCCAAGGTCATGGCTTTCCTCCATGGATACACCAATGTATCCGACCGGACGGTTCTCCCCTTTCAGACAGATGGCATACTGGTATCCGCCCTCCTTTTTATAACTGTCCAGATAATGTTCCTTCAGAAATGTTTCCGCCGCCGTCAAGGATGCCGCCGGAAACCACGGAAGAAACCGATTGACCTCCTCGTCTTTCAGTATCTCATACAGCGCTTCCCGGTCTTCCTCGGTAAACTTCCTTAAAATAAGACGTTCTGTGATCAGTTCCGGTGTGTTTTCTTTCTTCATCTTTTCCCCCTCTTTCTGATTCTTATCCATTGGAATTAAGCCCGAAGGATTTTCTCCATCTGTTTTCCTTTGGCAAGTTCATCAACCAGCTTGTCCAGATAGCGGATCTCCTGCATTAACGGCTCCTCGATCTCCTCTACGCGTACTCCGCAGACCACACCTTTGATCTTCTTCCGGTTTTCATTTAACTCCGGTGCATTCTGGAAAAACTCGCCGTATCCGATCTCAGATACCGACATCTGATCCAGTTCTTCCTGCTTATATCCGGTAAGCCACCGGATAATCTCATCCACTTCTTCCTTTGTCCGATCCTTCCTCACTGCTTTATTAACCAAAAGCTCATAAATCTTCGCAAACTTCATCTGATATACTTTTTCATTCTTCAATTTCCTGCACTCCTTCCCCTGTTCTAAAAAGTTTGTTTTTTACATCATAACATAGATGGCAGGGTCTTTCATCCTGAAAAAGTATTGCGACTTTATATGAATTATTAGATTTGCTGGAATAAATAACTGATTCAATCTGTCAGGTAACGCAAATTCGGGCACACAGAAAATAATCTGCTGGCCCGAATTTTGTTGTTTCTCCATTTTCTATTTTTCTATACAATGACAGGCTGCCTTATGTCCCGGTTCCGCTTCCCGAAATTTTACAAGCTTACCTCTTATTCGACATATGCCAAACTTTAACTATTTGGCAACGATTTTCTTTTTCTATGGAATACAATATACTTGACATGACAGTCCAAAATGTGATATAAGTAAAAACAGTTAAAAAAACTAAAGAAGGGGATTGGTCAAATGGTATGACAGGAGTCTCCAAAACTCTTAGCGGGAGTTCGATTCTCTCATCCCCTGTCTGAAAGCCCCGAATTTCGGCGGTTTTCTCATGCCTGTGTGTAAAGTAGAACACAAGGTAGAACACAAATAGAAAAGAGCCTTTTCATGCTATGATATTAGATAGCTGAAAGGGCTCTTTCTATTTCCTCTGCTTTATGTTCACTTGTTTTATTGTTGCGATAATAATACTTTTTTGTTGTTGATATATCTGAGTGTCCCATTTGATACGCCACAAGAGCTTCTGACACTTGATTCTCAAGAAGTGTAGTACCATAGGTCTTTCGGATTTTATGCATTGGTCTGAATGGAATATCAAGGCTTTTACAGGTTCGCCTTAATGCTCCGCTGAACCCTCTGATTTTAATTCTTTTTCCGTTTTCTTCAAATAGAAATTCTTTGGGAAAGGGATTCAGTTCTTGAATACGTTTTATAATCTGTATTGCAAAGCTGTTAAGAATAATATGTCTGTTTCCCGCCTCGGATTTAGCAAAATCCTGTACCTTGATAACATTTTTTCGTTTTCCGGATTCATCTGTTACGCTATAATGAACTTCTGTTCGGCAGACATGGATTAATCCACCTTTTTCTTTAAGCTGAATATCTTCCGGCTTTAAAGCGGACAGTTCACCTACCCGCATACCCGTTACAAATACTAATAGCACTCCTAGATAGCGGAGAGTATCTTTCTGAAGAAGATAGTCCTTTATAAGCGGGATTTCTTCTTCACCGTATACTTCTTCTTCATCGCTTTTCTTTTCCTGTACAGTAAAAATATTCTTAGAAAGTTCCAATTCATCGAAAAATACAGAGATAACAATATCCGTCAGTTTTTTCTTTCGTGCGTGCCGGAATATTCCTCTTATAAGAATTTTCAAGCCATTATAAGTCTTTTTAGTCAACTTATGTTTTTTAATATTTCCCTTAATAAACATTTCTAAATCTATATCTGTAATTTCAGACATATACTTCATACAGATTTCATTATCCTTTGGGAAAAATCTTCTGAAATCATTCTCATATCTGGTTTTGGTCTGCGCACTGATTTCTCCATATTTAAACTTCAACGTCAACCACTCATGAAAAACATCAGAGATCCGAGGGTTTTCTTCAATAGCACGATAATGCTCAATGATTAATTTTTCAAGGTACTCCTTTTCCTTTCTCCTTTTCAAAACGAACCCTCTTTTTGAAGAAGGTTCGTCTATGTAAGTCATCCACTGATTCGCTTTTTCATCAAACCAGATTTTATGATTGTGCATTTTTAGATAATTTATATTTTCTTTTTTCATTATCTCTTGACACACATCATCCAAATTTAATATATCATTTTCTATTGCATATCGCAATATTTCCTTGCCATCCTTAATAGAAGAAATGCTTACTGCCGGAATGTTATCCACCCCCTTTCAGTTTTAATTAATTTTATAGTAAAAAATAAAACCGCTTATTTTTCTTTGTTTTTAAGAACTTCTACAAATTTCAGAAACGATTCTGCCTCTTTTGATCGTTCAGATCTGTCCTGTTCCCGTTTCAACGGATACCCTTGTTTCGTAAATAGGATTCTTAAACTTTGTAAAGTGATTCTGTGTGCAATCACAGTATTCGTTTCACAATCAATCAAATCATAAAGCTCTACATATCCGCGCCTTCGATTGGATTTATACCCTTGCCAGATATTTTCTAGACGGCAGTTGTATTCCTGCCGTAATATCTGTTTGATCCTGTTCCCGTGGTATGGGATGATATCATACTTTTTCATTTTCTGCTCCTTCTTTTGTAAAAGGTAACTCTTCCTGCTGAAAAGGACATGTGTCAGCTTCGGACTTTGTCAACTCATGAAATTCTTCTGTACGATGTAAATACTTTTCTACGGAATCATATTTGGTAATTGTTCCGTCCTCATGGTATACATGTACTTCTTTAATTCGTCTTAAAAAAGCTTTCCATGATTCTGGATTGTCCTCCTGCACTTCTTTGTACTGTTTTTCCAAGTCCCAGTTGGAAATAATGTAAGCCGTTTCATAACAGGCATATTTGTTTGCATATCGAGCAGGAAGCTCTATTGGATAGATATCACAGTAATTCAGCATATCTGATAGTTTTAAACTGCTTCTGAACTCATCAAATACTAATACTGGCTGACAGGAATAATTGTCAAATGGATGCTGGTAATCGCTTACACGATATACATTTTCATCGCCATGCATATCCAGCACACCTCTTGTTTTTCCTGTTCCTGTTGCTCCACTGATATAAATTACCTGTAAATTTAAGCGGCGTTTCTTTTTATACTTTTCTATCAAAAGCGTCGTGCGAACTTTATCTAATTTATCAATATTTAGAATATAATCATTATTTTCCCTTAAAATCTCTGCATTACTCATTCCGGCATCTATCATTTTGAATAATTCCTCCATCTCGGGTATCTTTCCTTTTTGGACAGGCATCTTGCCCCATTCCTCGAAGCTTCCTTCTACACGGGTTTCTGCCTTATCTGTATCTTTCCATTTCCCAGATTTTTGAATATAATCTCGATTACTCTGGGGATTTCCTTGAGCACTTTCAATATGTGCTTCTGGAAATACTTTTTTTATCGTACTGAACCGGACACGGGAACGGCAGTGTAGATAAATGTGGGTGTGGTATGTTCCTTCCTCCCCAATTTCGTCTGCCAGACAGAAATATTGTAGCGTAGTGAATTTATTTAACAATATTTTTTTAATTTTATTGTGACTATATCCATAATCCAGAGGATTATTGATTGTCAGTTGATATGCATTTCTCTGTGTATCTTTTGTATTTTCCATTTATTGTTTTGTTCCTCCTTTTTCTCATAATGGTTAGTGATGTAATTCTTTTTTGTTCACTTTGTTCAAAGATACCGAACAGAGCAGAATGCCTGATTTTACAAGGGTTTCCAAGGGTTTTTCTTTTGTTTGTGCAGTGGCTGGTAATACTACCAGCCACCGCACCAGACTCTCCGGTCACAGATCTCCGCTCCTGCCTTCGGCAACCGCTTCGATCAGTCCCCGAAGGTCTGTCTGATGTTCCAAATGCCGCCGAATATCCTCACGCATTTCAGATGAATTCCTGATCCACGGCACAATGATTTCTTTCGGTTCTTCCTGCCCGTCTATCAACGCAAGGGCTTGTCCTGCTTGATAGCCTCCTGTGGGATTTTCTTCCATTTCGCCGGAAAAGCCCAGCATACGGAACTGTTCCGCAGAACACCGACCAAAAGACAAGACGCACTGAAATTGCTCACGACTTCCCGAACTAAAATAGGATGCATCTGCACGTTGTACGCAGACAAATACTCCCATATTCAGCCCACGGGAAACGGCAAGAAGTTCTCCGACTTCGGACATCAACTCCGCTTTCAGTTTTTTATCCTGAGATTCTACATAAGCTAAAAGTCCCGACCACTCTTCGATAAAGAGAGTATAATGTTTTTTTAGTCGTATTCTGCTATTACGGATTTCTGTAAAAAACTGATAGAAGTCCCTGATTGTCTGAATAGCATCTGTTCCAGAAGAATATGCGTGTACTCCCTCGAGCATTTCATATTCCTCGCCAGCTTTGTAATCCGAGAGATAAACCGCACTTTCTTGCGTATGTAATAATTGCCATACATACCAGAGAGCAGAAATACTTTTGCCTGATCCACTTTTTCCTGCAATTAGCAGATTGCTAGTTTTTTTCGGCAGGGTTATGTTCACCGGAATCTTGATGCCGTATTCCTGATAAGCCTTTCGATCCATTCCCAACACCATTTTCCTCACACCTCCCGTATTCTGATACATCGACTTCTTCCTCAAGTGGTTGAACAGGCATGTCCACGATTTTATTTTCTCCCAGTGCTGCCTGTGTTTCACGCAAAATTTTGCACCCTTCAAGAGTCAGTGGTATGGAAAAATGTATATGCCGAGATGTTACGCTTTCCACGAAAAGAACTACAGGTCGGTTGCGGATATCAAAATAAAACTTTTGTATGATCCGCTCGGCAAGCACTTTATAGGTTTCGTTGGACATGTCCTGATACTGCTTCAAAACATCAAACGCTGATATTTGAACGCGAAGAATGCCGTTCTTTTCAATCTGCCACCCATCCATTCGTGGTAAAATATACAAGTTCCGCTTAAATTCCTCCACCAGCTCTTTCATTTCTGCATCGCTCAGCAGAATCCAACGGTTGACCTGCTTTTCTGGCGGTACCGTGTCTGTGAGAAAATAATACCCGTTGACAGTCCCTGTTTTCAGATATCGAAGGAGTTCTTTGACTGCCTCCTCCCAAGAATCACACTCGAAAATTCCCAGCTTATAAGCAAGAAATGCAAGACTACACAACAATCCAATGATACTGACAATCAGCATAATAATTTCTGACATAATTTCCTCCTCTTCCGTCAGGAGGGGATTCCCCCCTCCCGACATTATTCCCATTCGGTCTGTTTAACATCTTTTGCCCGGATACTGTCCTCAATCGTTTTGGTCTTGATGCTATAGTAGGGCTTAATGTATGCGTCGGTGAATTCAACGAAGAGCTTTTCGCCATTTTCCTGCATCTGCTCCAGATCAATCTGATCGATGAGTGCTTCCTTCTGTTCCACCAGAACGTCGATTTGCTGGTAAGTCTCGGTATTCGTTACCGTGTAGACATAGCCCAGAATATCATCAGTCGCCTTGCCGTCTTTGTAAACCTTCCGAGGCGTGATGCGATTCAAGTAATAGGTTGGTTCCTTGATCAAGGACTCAACCGGCACTTTACTCTGTAATAAAATGGACGCCATATCGTATCCTCCTTTCGTTTTGATGGTTTTATCATGCCATAAAATTTATATTTAATCTGGTAACTATCTTCCCATGTTATGAATATTGATATCCTTTGGTAACACATCTGGAAAAAGATCAAATATCTCCGTAATACCCAATGCTTTTATTATGGCAATCTTATATATATCTGGAATGCCCACCCCTTTTGTCTCATAACTCCTATATGTTTCCTCTGTAATATAAACATCATATTTATCCAACTCCATGAGAAAATCTCCTCTCTTCTTAAACCCTTTCTTTACTCTGAGTTCATAGAGTTTATTACCGATCATTTTATTCACTTCCTTTTGTCTGAATTTATCTAATTTAGCTTTTTCATTTTTCATGATTCCTTCTAAATCATGACGTCATGTTTTACTCCTTAGTATCGTATTTAAGAAAACGCGCTTAACTTATACTCTTACTATAAGCCAAAAAAATTACTTCACAGTGTTAAGTCTATTTCCCTAAAAACCACAAAAAAAGCATCCCGAAGGACGCTTTGTCTGTTGCATTATCCAACCAGTCTATTTATACTGTTGTGCTTCTTCTCTATAATATTGGATTTCCTTTAATAATTGCAGACAGTTATCTCGTAATTGATTATAATCCTGAATCATTGTTTTAAAAGATGAGTCCTCTTTCTTATGAGATTGTCGTGCATATTTCCTTGTCAAAAACATAATATGAAGATCCGCATTATTATCATTTCCGGTGGCATCTGCATTTTGCAATAATATTATCAACAATTTTACCAGTGATTTTTTCCCAAGCTTTTTTAAAGCCTCAGTAGAACTCATTTGTTCGACTGTAACATCATCTAAAGAAAAATAAAAAATTTCCGGTTGTGGCTTCTTTTTAATACCTTGTGAGGAATTTTCATTAAAAAGACTTCTCCGAACAAATTCAACTGACACACCTTTACTTCTTACATCGTTATCTGCATATCGTAAAAAGGAATCCAGACACAACTCATCTTTGCAAATTTTAGTGCCTGTTCTTTTATAAGCATTGTATTTTTTCCGAAAAAACTCTGCCAATTCATAGTCAGCTAATGAATTAACATACGCCTTCCATTCATCTCTACAGTTAACAAGCAGATCATACTTTCTTTTTATAGTATACCTGTCCGTAATTTCCTTAATCAATTGATTCAGTGCACTTTCTGAACGTGCTTTTTCTTTAGATGGATACATATCCAATAAATGCATAATCCATTCAATGAGTTCTTCATCTGTTGCATTTTTAATACGTTCATGTAATTGGAGATTTTCTTCTTCTGTGTAAGCAGGATGGTATTGCGGTATGGACTTCTCCGTTGCTTTGTCTTTAATATGTTCTTTACGATCACTCCGACCAACTAGATAATCAACCGTACAATCAAAATAATCCGCAATTTTCATCAGCAAATTAATAGGTATATCCCTTGTACCACATTCATAATGCGACAATGTTCTCTGACTAATATTTAAAGCCTGAGCCAGTTGAGCCTGTGACATATCTGAATCTTCTCTTAAATTCTTAATCCTCTCAAATTTCATATGCGACCTCCTTTGAGAGCATTATATTTAAGAACAAAACGGACTATTGCGTTTTAGAACATTTTGGGCTATTGATTTATAGAACGATTTGGGCTAATATAGTGATATGAGATTTTGAAGATTAAAGAGAGAGTAGGAGGACTATTATCTATGAAAAAGAAACTTGTAATTGCATTGTTAGCATCCTGTATGGTATGTCAGGGAGCGGTAGGAAGCACAGCGTTGGCGATGGACGCTAATCAGTATGTGGATGTACAGAAGTCTGATGAATTCTTTAAGTACATTGAGAAAGTAACAGACGAGGGTATCATGGAAGCCGACAAAGACGGTGAGTTCGGAGTGGAAACGAAGATGACCCGTGGCGATGTGATCGATACACTTTGGAAGCTTGCAGGAAAGCCAGCTAAGAATTATACATCCAAATTTGAAGATGCAAAGAATGTAGATGCCGTTACGATGGCAGAGGATCTGGAACTGTTTGACGGTCTGCCGGATGGCTTCTTCACTGATGGGAAGTTTGAAGCTGATAAGGAACTGACCCGTGAAGAGTTCGCAGTAATCCTTTACAATTATGCAAAGGCTGATAAGCTGATCGAGATGGATACGGATGCCGTAACAGATGAAACGATTCTGGATGCATTCGATGATAAAGATCAGGTGGATGATTGGTCTAAGACAGCTGTTAAATGGAATATTGGGTATACATTCCTTGTAGCCGTTGACGAAGATGCCGAGAAAAATGAATTGAAGATTGATGAGACTGTAACAAAAGGTCAGGTTGCCGAGGCTGTTGCGAAGTACATGAGCGAAGTTGAGAAAGTTGAGGCTCAGCGGTATTTCGAGGAAACAGTAAATTCCGAGAACAAAGGTAATGGTAACGCAGGAACAAATTCCAACAAAGGAAATTCCAACAAGGGTACTTCCAGCAAAGGCAATTCCAATAAAGGAAATACCAGCAAGGGTAACGGTGATGCAACTGTAGATGAGGGAAATGGAAATGGCGGTAACGCTGGAAACTCAGGTGCAGGAAACGGAGCTGGTGGTAATACTGGCAATGCAGGAAATACAGGAAACTCTGGTAATACAGGAAATACAGATCAGGGTACTGGCGGCGACAAAGAGCCTGAGGAACACGTTCATAAATTCGTACCGAAATACGATTGGGTACATGTGGATGAGCAGGAAGGCTACTGGTATGACAAACTGGTAAAAGAAGCTTATGACGAAGTGATTAAGCATGACGAAGTAGGTCACATGGAGCAGCAGCTTGTAAAAGAAGCATGGGACGAAATCGTAAAACACCCAGAAGAGGGTCACATGGAAAACCAACTTGTATCTCCTGAAGAGGGGCACTTCGAGAACCAGCTTGTAAAAGAGGCTTGGGACGAAGTTGTGAAACACCCAGAAGAGGGACATTATGAGGATGTGCTTATCAAAGAGGCATGGGATGAGGTAGTTCATCATGACGCTGAATACGAGAAACAGTGGGTAGTCGACAAAGAAGCTTGGGAAGAAACCGTACATCATGACGCCGTTTATGAAAATAAGTGGGTAGTCGATAAAGAAGCTTGGACTGAGACAGTGAACCATCCGGAAGAAGGGCATTACGAGGATGTAGTTGTAACTCCAGCGTGGGATGAACCGGTGTATGAAATGCAGATTCGTGTTATCTGTAATGACTGTGGTGCAGATTTGACAAATATGGATAACAATGCAAGAAGTGATCATGCTTTAGAACATTTGCTTGCAGGTGGTCAAGGCTCTTGGGGAGAGAAACAGGTACAGGTTCAGGTAGATACAATCCACCACCCAGCGGTTACTGAAAAGAAATGGATTGTAGATCAGGAAGCTTGGACTGAAACAATCAACCACCCAGAAGAGGGACATTACGAGGATGTACTGGTATCCGAGGCTTGGGATGAAATCGTGAAACACCCAGAAGAAGGTCATTATGAAGATGTTCTGATTAAAGAAGCTTGGGACGAAACTATCCATCACGAGGCAGAATACGAGCAGCAGTGGGTAGTCGACAAAGAAGCTTGGGAAGAAACCATCCACCACGAAGCCGAATACGAAAAGGTATGGGTAGTGGACAAAGAAGCAGTCTACGAAGAAGTCTGGGTAGTAGACAAGGAAGCTTGGGAAGAAACAATCCATCACGAAGCAGAGTACGAGGACGTATGGGTAGTAGATCAGGAAGCTTGGGAAGAGACAATTCATCATGAAGCTGAGTACGAAAAAACTTGGATGGAACCTGTGGCAGCCCATGAAGAATGGGGACTGGTAGGATTCGAGTGTGAGGATTGCCACTGGGTAGTTGGCGGACCTAAAAACATTATCTAAGTCCTGTTACTGGTATAGAATATAATCTTCTCCCCTAAGATGATTATATTTATAATTTCAAAATTCCGTAAGTGATATAATGAGTATTTCAACTTTCCAATCTCCAATTTACTTTTAATACTATTTAATATCACTTTCGAAATAAACAAGGGGAAATGCCAGATAGTGGTATTTCCCCTCATTCTATTATTCTCTATTTTTGTCTGTCAATGACTTCGCAAGTTGCTATCGCAATCATTGACAGATTAGTAGAATTGACTATGTCAAAGAAAACGAGTTTTGTCACCTTATGAAAATATAGAGATAATAGTATTTAACGGATGATGTGTGTTTCCTCCCTTCTTTTTTAACAGAACACACCAGAACATGATAGAACACATTGCAGATATCCGAGAGATGTCTGGAAACGGCTTAAATACAAGGAAAATTTAAAAATGTACGAACTATATTTTGGTATTCGATTCTCTCATCCCCTGCTGAAACCGCCGAATTTCGGCGGTTTTTTCATGTCCGGGTTTGAAATAGAACACAAGGTAGAACACAAATAGAAAAGAGCATTTTCATGCTATGATATTAGATAGCCGAAAATGCTCTTCTTTCTTTGCATTGATCTTTCTTTTCCGATTCCGGTCAGTGCCGATATATCCGTTTTCTACAAAATGTCGATATATTCTCCTGCCAAAGCCTTGTTCATACTCCGGACCGCACAGAATTTTCCGCACATACTGCATGTGTCACTGTGATCATCTTCCGGTTTTCTGCTGTCCCGGATTGCTTTCGCTGTTTCCGGATCCAACGCACACGCGAACTGTTCTTCCCAGTCCAGTTTTCTTCTGGCCTCTGCCATCCTGTCATCGATCTCTCTTGCTCCCGGAATTCCTTTGGCGATATCTGCTGCGTGTGCCGCGATTTTCGATGCAATAATTCCCTGTTTTACATCATCTACATTTGGCAGTGCCAGATGTTCTGCAGGCGTTACATAACAAAGGAAAGCTGCCCCATTCATTGCTGCTACAGCGCCTCCGATGGCTGCTGTGATGTGATCATAGCCTGGCGCAATATCCGTCACAATCGGGCCGAGTACATAAAACGGTGCTCCCATACAGATACTGTTTTGGACTTTCATGTTTGCCTCTACCTGATCCAGCGGTACATGCCCCGGACCTTCTACCATAACCTGGACATTATGCGCCCATGCGCGTTTTGTCAGCTCTCCAAGACGGACAAGTTCCTCTATCTGACACACATCTGTGGCATCTGCCAGACACCCTGGGCGGCAGGCATCTCCAAGGGAAATGGTTACATCATATTCCTCGCAAATATCGAGAATTTCGTCAAAGTATTCGTAAAATGGATTTTCTTCCCCAGTCATGCTCATCCATGCAAATACCAGACTTCCGCCGCGGCTTACAATGTTTGTCTTTCTTTTATGCTTTTTGATCTGTTCAATCGTCTTTCTTGTAATTCCACAGTGCAGTGTCACAAAATCTACGCCGTCTTCCGCATGCATCCGAATGACATCAATAAAATCTTTTGCTGAAAGTGTTGCCAGGTCTCTCTGGTAATGAATCACACTGTCGTAAACAGGAACAGTCCCGATCATCACCGGGCATTCTTTCGTCAGTTTCTGACGGAATGGCTGTGTATTTCCATGACTGGAAAGATCCATGATTGCCTCAGCTCCCATATTAACGGCACTCAGCACTTTCTGCATCTCAATATCATAATCTTTGCAGTCTCTCGAGACTCCGAGATTTACATTAATTTTTGTTCGAAGCATACTGCCAATTCCTTCCGGATCAAGACAGGAGTGACGTTTATTAGCGCAGATTGCAACCTTTCCTTCTGCTACCAGTTTCATCAGCTTTTCGACCGGCATTTTTTCTTTTTCCGCTACTGTCTTGATCTGAGAAGTGACAATGCCCTTCCGGGCTGCATCCATTTGAGTTGTGTAGGTTTCCATATTCTTTACCTCCTTTTTCTTCCTTTGTCAGACGCCGGCTTTTATAGATAGACAGGCAGAATAATTACTTCCTGCTCTCATCTGGATGCCGACGCCTTCACCGTTTCTTTGTCTGGTGATCATCAAGTTTGTTTTCCTCCTTTAACCACAACCTGATTTTTCTATAGCGGCAGAAAGTGGTGTCCCCGGCCTGCCGCTTTCTCAGAAGCGTTTCACTTCCGATAAACTAATTCGCCATACGAAGCTGATTAAGCGCTCCACCTTTTTCCAGTACTGTAATCAAAATAAATGCCAGAATACTTCCTGCTACCGTTGAAATCAGAAATGGAACGACATAGACAAACAGGCCCACCGGCTCCATACCCATCAGAAGTTTTGCAACCGGATATGCACACAAGCCTCCCAAAACTCCTGTTCCAATAGCTTCTGCCGCACAGGTCGGAGCAAGTTTTCTACATCCCATATAGACAAGTCCGCAGCACAATGCTCCCACCATGCTTCCCGGAAATGCCAGAAGGCTGCCGAGGCTCATTATGTTCCGAAGCAGACTTGCACAGAAAGCAATACCGACTCCCCATCCCGGTCCAAGGGTTACAGCCGCCAGAATATTAACCATATGCTGTACCGGTGCACATTTACTTCCTGCCACCGGAAAGCTGATCATACTTCCAACGACCGCCAGTGCGGTCAGCACTCCTGCCAGTACCAGTTTTTTTGTTGCTGTATTTTGTTTCATCAACACACAGCTCCTTTCCATAAGTTCTCAGATATTTTCCTGTAACACCTTCCGGGAAAAGAAAAAGAGATGCCGCAGGGCATCTCCAGATTTAGTATCCTAAATAATTTCATCATCATCCCTACGTTGGCATTATCCAAATCAGGTCTCAGGTCGAGGCAATCCAGCCTCCTCTCAGCCGACTCCGGTCAGCTCCCTGTGTCACACTATTCAAATATCTGATCATAGACAATTATAGTCCTCTTATTTCTCACTTTCAAGTAGTAAATTGAAATTTATATCTGATCAAAACTCCAGCTTCAAGTATCAAAAAAAGACAGCCTTAGCTGTCTCCTTCATTCATGTACCTTCAAAACCACATATAAGTCCACGTTTCTGTCATCCTGCTTTTTCCTATCCACCATTCCTTGGTTATGCCCTCGACCTATTAGTAACAGTCAGCTCCATGTGTTACCACACTTCCACCTCTGCCCTATCTACCTCGTCGTCTTCAAGGGGTCTTACTGCTTTCG
>ERZ1643247.258-NODE-258-length-68215-cov-42.256001_pt1 | contig 68215 bp, 62 predicted proteins | sample MGYA00579264_ERZ1643247 | MGnify/ENA primary metagenome ERZ1643247 (study PRJEB29033, sample SAMEA4952262) | chicken gut metagenome | biome: Broiler Chicken; feature: Gastrointestinal Tract; material: Caecum | place: Ireland | collected 2018 | study: Broiler... | reverse complement strand
AGCTGGGCGCGCCGGACATGATCGTCAAGAACGAAAAGCGCATGCTGCAGGAAGCAGTGGATGCGCTCATCGATAACGGCCGCCGCGGCAAGGCCATTTCCGGCCCTTCCAACCGCGAGCTCAAATCTCTGTCCGGCCTTCTCCGCGGCAAGCAGGGGCGTTTCCGTCAGAACCTGCTCGGCAAGCGCGTCGACTATTCCGGACGTTCGGTCATCGTTGTCGGCCCCGAACTGAAGATCTACCAGTGCGGTCTGCCCAAAGAGATGGCGATCGAGCTGTTCAAGCCCTTCATCATGAAGAAACTGGTCGAATCCAACCAGTGCCATAACATCAAGAGCGCAAAGCGCGCCGTTGAGAAGGCGAAACCTGCCGTTTGGGATGTTTTGGAGAGCGTCATTAAAGAGCATCCCGTTCTCCTGAACCGCGCGCCGACGCTGCACCGCCTGTCCATTCAGGCCTTTGAGCCGGTGCTCATCGAGGGCCGCGCCATCAAGATCCATCCGCTCGTCTGCGGCGCGTTCAATGCAGACTTCGACGGCGACCAGATGGCCGTGCACGTGCCGCTCTCCATCGAGGCGCAGGCGGAAGCCCGTTTCCTCATGCTCTCGGCAAACAATATCCTCAAACTTTCGGACGGCAAGCCGGTCATGACTCCGACGCAGGACATGATTCTCGGCGCCTACTATCTGACGATCGTCAAGCGCTATGACGGCCGCTGGTACGATAAGGACCACAATGAAGTGCCGGAGGGAACGGAAGGGGCCGAACAGTACCATGCCGGCCTGTACACCTCGGAAGACGAGGCGATCATGGCATATCAAACCAAATACATCACCTTGCAGGATGAGATCTGGGTGCGCCGTACCGTAGAGATCTCCGATGCTTCCAGCGAGTTTGACGGCGAAACGGTCACCGGCCGCGTCAAGACGACGGTCGGGCGCATCATCTACAACGAGGCGATCCCGCAGGATCTCGGCTTTGTCGAGAGAAAGACAAAGGAAGACTATCTGCAGTATGAGATCTCCGGCTATAAGAAGGATGCCGACGGCCGCGAAAAGAGCGTCCCTGTCGACAAAAAGATGATCTCCAAGATCGTCGATCGCTGTTTCAAGACGGGCAATGACCGCAAAAATTGGGTATATAAGGATCCCGAAAGCCCCATCGCCAAACTCAACGCAAAGGGCGGTGCCGGCAAGTCGGCAGAAGTGCTGGACAACATTAAGGCGCTCGGCTTCAAATATTCGACGATCGGCGCGCTGACCACCTCCGTTTTCGATATGCACATCCCTTCCGTGAAGAAGCAGATGATTGCCGAGGCGGAGCACAAGGTCGAAAACATCGAAAAGAAATTCGCGCGCGGTCTCCTGAAAGAGGAAGAGCGCTACAACGCAGTCGTTTCGGTCTGGAAAGACACGACGGACGCCGTTACGGCGGAGCTTCGCAAGAGCGCGGACGATTTCAACCCCATCTGGATGATGGCAAATTCGGGCGCGCGCGGTTCCATCGACCAGATCAAGCAGCTCGCGGGTATGCGCGGCCTCATGGTCAACCCGCAAGGTAAAATGATCGAGATCCCGGTCAAATCCTGCTTCCGCGAGGGGCTGACCGTTCTCGAATACTTCATTTCCTCGCACGGCGGCCGCAAGGGTCTCGCCGATACGGCATTGAAAACGGCAGACTCCGGTTACCTGACCCGCCGTCTCGTCGACGTCTCGCAGGATGTCATCGTGCGTGAGGACGACTGCTGCGCAGGTAAAAAGCCGCGCGGTATGCGCATTTCGGCGATCGTCGGCCCCAACGGCGAGATCGAGAGCCTGAAAGACCGCCTTGCCGGCCGCTTTACCGCGGAGGATGTCATCCATCCCAAGACGGGTGAAGTGATCGTCCCCGTCAACGAGATGATCACCGATGATAAGGCAGATGAGATCGTCGCGGCAGGCATCACCGAAGTTTCCATCCGCAGCGTCTTTACCTGTACTTCCCGCTATGGTGTCTGCGCGAAGTGCTACGGCAAGAACATGGCGACCGGCCGTCCCATCCAGGTCGGCGAAGCGGTCGGCGTCATTGCGGCGCAGTCCATCGGTGAGCCCGGTACGCAGCTGACAATGCGTACCTTCCACACGGGCGGTATCGCCGCCACGGGCGACATTACGCAAGGTCTCCCGCGTGTCGAAGAGCTGTTCGAAGCGCGCAAGCCGAAGGGCGTCGCGACGCTGTCCGAGGTGGGCGGTATCGCCTATGTCAGCGAGCACGACAACCAAAAGCGCATCGTTATCCGCGACGAATTCGCCGGCACCGATAAGAAGGAATATCTGCTTCCCTTCAACGCCGAACTCAAGATCAAGAACGGCGATCGGGTAGAGCCGGGCACCCAGCTCAACGTCGGTTCCGTCAACCCGCAGGATATCCTGCGCATCCAGGGCGTCAAGGGCGTTCAGGATTACATCCTCAACGAGGTCCAGTCCGTCTACCGTTCACAGGGCGTCGACATCAACGACAAGCACGTCGAGATCATCGTCCGCCAGATGATGCGAAAGGTACGCATCGAGAACTGCGGCGATACCGAAATGCTTCCCGGCGAACTGGTCGATATGTTTACCTTTGAGGATGAAAACGAGAAGGCGATTCAAAACGGAGGCCGTCCCGCAACGGCGAAGCGCGTGCTGCTCGGTATCACCAAAGCGGCGCTCTCGACCGATTCCTTCCTGTCAGCAGCTTCTTTCCAGGAGACGGCGCGCGTCCTTACGGAGGCGGCGATCAAAAACAAAGTGGATCCGCTCATCGGCCTGAAAGAGAATGTCATTATCGGCAAACTCATCCCTGCAGGTACCGGCGTGCGCGACTACAAGAACGTCAGCCCGCAGTTGGTCACCGGCCACCGCGAGAGCGACAGCCTCGTCGAAGAGACCCGCCGCGAGTTCGGCCTTGAGCCGGCCGCGGAGGAATGATCCGATCAAACAGAGCCCGCCCCGTTTTAGGGGCGGGCTTTTGACTCTATTTGGCTGTAAGGCCGAGGAGAAGATTATGAAAAAACATTTGCAAGTTGTCGGCGCCGTCGTATTGCGGAACGGAGAGGTGCTCGCCGCCAAGCGCGGCGAGAGCCGTTATTCGTATGTCGCGCATAAATATGAATTCGTAGGAGGGAAGGTTGAACCGGGCGAGACGGACGAGCAGGCGCTCGCACGCGAATTGCGCGAAGAGCTGCGCGCCGAGGCGCGCGTGCTCGCTCCGTTTGCTTCCGTCACGCACGAATATCCCGATTTTATTGTCACGCTCCGAACTTATCTGTGTGAATTCCTGTCCGAGTTCTGCAATACGGAACACGAATCGTTGGAGTGGATGCCCGTTGCCGCGCTCGATCCCGCCGCATGGGCGCCCGCCGATGCGCCCATCGTCGAGAAGCTGCGCGCCGGAGGGAATTCCGCATCATAATTTTATATTTGCGGAGTACTATGTGTAACATAATATGGGCAATATTGTTGCCGCGACATCTGTTCCCCCTCCGTATAAAAACAAATTTGCCTGCGCATACTCTTGGCATGAAGAGGAAGATTTTGCCGACGGACGAAGTCAAGTCGCGCGATGAGCGCGAGAGCTGTATTCCCGCATTTGTTCCTGCGGAGGGAAGACATGGCAGGTAAGGGCAGCAGTGTACTGCAAAAGCCAGCGGATGTTCGCATGAAAAAATCCGCGTTTGGCGGTCAGGGAAAAGGCGCCCCGAGCAGCCAAAAGGGCGCGGGCGGGCAGGCTGCTGCCGCACAGCCGCACGTCAATGAAAATTACCTCGCATATGTCCGTTCACTCGCGCCGGCGACCAAGCACTTCCACAACTGCCTGCGCGCCTTTATCGTCGGCGGGCTGATCTGCTGCGTCGGTCAGTTTTTCCGCTACGAGTTCGAGGCGATCTTCGGGCTTGCGGGCGATGAGCTTGCGGGCGCGGTCTCCGTAGCACTCATTTTTCTCGGATGCCTGCTCACGGGGCTGGGCGTATATGACCGCATCGGCAAGGTCGCCGGGGCGGGATCCATTGTGCCCATTACCGGGTTTGCCAACAGCGTCGCTTCTCCGGCGCTCGAGTTTAAGGCGGAGGGGATGGTCACCGGAATGGCGGCGAAAATGTTTGTCGTCGCGGGACCGATCATCGTCTTCGGGGTCCTGTCGGGGGCTGTCGTCGGCGTCATCTACTATCTTTTAAGTTTGTAAAGGGGGGCAGATTCAAAGGATCTGCGCTCTTTTTATGGAAAGGGAGAAAATCGGATGTAGGAGCTGCGGGCAAAAAGCAGTCCCTTCTGCATCGACAGATTGTCATCACCACATGGTTGCCTTAATAGTATAATTCGCCATGCCCTCATCAGTTGCATTGAATCGTATAATTCACCTCAAACGAAAACGTCGCCGCAACGGAGGTTGCGGCGACGTCGCCGATTTTGGTGATCAAATTTTTTGTTCGAGGATGTGGTTACGCCGCACACTTTTCGGCAAGGCGGCTTGATCAGCCTTTGAAATTTTTGAGCACATCCTGCATGTCATAGCGGCCGGCGGGTTTGCCCTGCATGAACTTGGCGGCCTTTACGGCGCCCGCCGCGAATACGCGCTTGCTGCGCGCGCTGTGTGCGAGGGTAATGATCTCATCGTCGCCTGCAAACATCACTTCGTGTTCTCCGACGATCGTACCGCCGCGCACCGCATGGATACCGATCTCCGCCTTTTTGCGTGCGCCGACCATCCCTTCGCGCCCGTATACATATTCTTTGGCGCCGTCAAAAGCTGCATTGGCGCTCTCCGCCAGCATATAGGCGGTGCCGGACGGGGCGTCTTTCTTCAAATTGTGGTGCCGTTCTACGATCTCGATGTCAAAACTTTCACCGAGGAATGCCGCCGCTTCCTTGACCAGTTTCTGCAGCAGGTTGATGCCGACGGACAGATTCGCCGTTTTGAAGAGGGGAACGCGCGCGGCTGCCTCCTCGATCTGTGCGAGCTGTTCCTTCGTATAGCCGGTCGCCGCGAGGATCACGGCCGCGCCCGTGCGTTCCGCGTACGCAAGCACGTTGCCGAGATTATCCGCACAGGAAAAGTCGATCACGGCATCCGCCTGAGGAGCGTCTGAAAAGTTGTCATAGACGGGTACGCCCTGGATTTCGCCGGCCTTCAGGTCGACGCCGCCGACGCACTCCGTGTCCGAGTCTGCGAGGACGAGTTCCAATACGTTGCGGCCCATGTGCCCGCAAATGCCGCTGATCAGGATATCGATCATACCTCTTGCTCCTTATACGTTCAGCCCGAAGGTGCGCAGCGCCGCGCGCAGCGTCTCCTTGTGGGCGGGCTCCAGTTCGGTCAACGGTCCGCGGGGGAGCCCTGCATCCATGCCGAGCATATTGGCTGCCGCCTTGGCGGGGATGGGATTGACTTCGGTAAACAGCTGATCGATGACGGGCAGCATTGCGTCCTGCAGCTCGTTCGCCTCTTGCAGCTTGCCGGCTTCGACCAGCAGGTACAGCTGCTTTGTCTCCTTGGGGAGAATGTTGGAAGAAACGGAGATCAGCCCCGCCCCGCCGATGGCGAGGATGGGCAGGTTGAGGTTGTCGTCTCCCGAGTACAGGTCACATTTGCCGCGGATGCGCCGTGCCGTTTCGCAGATCTGTTCCATGTTGCCGCACGCTTCCTTGATCCCCGCGATATTAGGGATCTCGGCGATGCGTTCCATGGTCGCGGGCAGGATATTCACGCCCGTGCGTGCAGGAACGTTGTAGCAGATAACGGGGATCTTGACGGCGCCCGCAATGGCGCGATAGTATTCGACCAGCCCGTTCTGCGTGCATTTATTGTAGTAGGGGGTCACGGCGAGCAAGCCGTCCGCGCCCATCGCTTCCGCCTTGATGCTCGCTTCTACGGCGTGCGCCGTACTGTTCGAGCCGCTGCCGAAAATAACTTTTGCGCGGCCGGCGATTTTTTTGACGGAAAAGCGCATCACTTCTTCCTTTTCCGCCTCCGTCATGGTCGCCGGTTCGCCCGTCGTCCCCAGGATGAGAAGGGCATCGGTGCCGTTCTCGATCTGGAATTCGATCATCCTCTCCAAAGCATCATAATTGACGCTCGTCTGTGTGAACGGCGTGATCATCGCCGTCGCCGTTCCCCTGAAAAAGTTAACCATCGCTTTCTCCTTCTTTCAATAAAATTGGCTGATTCGGCCGATTTGTTCAGATGTACATCATCTGGCAGAGGAGTTCGGCCATCAACACGGCTCCGCCCGCGGCTCCCCGCAGCGTGTTGTGCGAGAGACAGACGAACTTATAGTCGAACACGATGTCCTCGCGCAGTCTGCCGACGGAGACGGCCATGCCGTTTTCGAGCATGCGGTCCAGCTTTGCCTGCGGGCGATCGTTTTCTTCGAAGTAGTGGATGAACTGTTTGGGCGCGCTGGGCAGCTGCAGTTTCTGCGGCATGCCGGAAAAGCTGGCCCATGCCTGCAGGATCTCTTCTTGGGTCGGCTTTTTGTCGAAGGAAACAAACACGGCGGCCGTATGCCCGTCCGAAACGGGCACGCGCAGACACTGCGCCGTGATCTTGGGGGAATCGGTGCACACGATCTCGTCTCCCTGGACCGAGCCCCAGATCTTGAGCGGTTCGCGCTCGGACTTTTCCTCTTCCCCGCCGATATAGGGGATCACGTTGTCCAAAATTTCGGGCATGCGGTCAAAGGTCTTGCCCGCGCCGCTGATCGCCTGGTAGGTGGACACAGCCACTTTTGAAACGCCGAATGCGCGCAGCGGGTGCAGGGCGGGAACATAGCTCTGCAGCGAGCAGTTGCTCTTGACGGCGATAAAGCCGCGCTGTGTGCCGAGCCGCTTGCGCTGTGCATGGATGATCTCCGCGTGTTCGGGGTTGATCTCGGGGATGATCATGGGGACGTCGGGGGTAAAGCGGTGTGCCGAGTTATTGGAAATGACGGGCACTTCCGCCTTTGCGTACCGCTCTTCCAGCGCCTTGATCTCCTCTTTTTTCATGTTGACGGCACAGAATACGAAGTCGACCATATCGGCGATCTTGGGCAAATCCGCTTCCGCGTCGAGCACTACCAAATCGGCAAATTTTTCGGGGATCGGGGAGGTCATCGCCCAGCGTCCCGCAACCGCTTCGCGGTAGGTCTTTCCGGCCGAGGCAGGGGAGGCGGCCAGCGCCACCACGCGGAACCAGGGGTGATTTTCCAAAAGCAGGCAAAAGCGCTGCCCGACCATACCGGTCGCGCCGATCACGGCTACATTGTACGTCTTCATTTGATAAAACTCCTTGTCGATTGTTGCAAAAATCAGGTCATCGAAGGCTTTTGCGCCATAAAAAAACGGCGCAGACCGCACCGCACAGGAACACGCCGGGAAGCCCCGCTCCTGCAGGTGCTCCGGGATAGGTTGTCTTGCGCCATAGTGCTCCACGATACGGTGACAGTCGCACGGGTCTTCTCCCGTACGCCCGGCTTGCGGCAGCTCGGTCTTCTGCCGTGCCTCGGCGGCGACGCCCTTTCCCGCCGTCGGGGAAGACCGCTCCCCGCGCGGCGGCGGTACTTATGCTCAGCCGCTCCTCTATTCAGCAACAAAATTTTAGCACAGAATCGTACAAAAGTCAAAGAATTTATCGGAGGATTTTTGCGCCGTGCTCCGCAATTTAATTGAAATAATTTCCGTTTTGTAGTAAAATAAGAAACAGCAGTCACAATTTGCAAATTGATTCCGATGCTTATACGGAGGTTTGAATGGCGCAAGGCGTTAACAAGGGCACGATGGCCCGCATGCTTGCAGGGAATGAACGCGCGGGAGGGGCGCATGCCGCTCTGTCCGCAGGGCGCTGGGCATACGTGTTGGATCAGGTCCGGGGCCGCTTTTCCAAGCTGGTCCTTCTGAATCTGCTCCTGCTCATTTTCTGTATTCCGCTCGTCGTTATCTTCGTGATCCGCTCTACCTATATCCTCGCGGGCGGTCAGTCGATGCCCTTTTCCGGCTGGCTGTTCATCGGGTTTCCCGCCTATCCCTCGATGGTCGGGGTATCTGAGCGCATTCTCTTCAGTGTCGATCTCGTTTTCGGCGCGCTCATGGTCGCGGGCCTCATCGTTGCCGGCATCGGCATCGCCGGCGGCCTCAATGTCGTGCGCAGCATGATCCGTTCGGGCGGCGAGTTCACCTTGCGCGATTTCTGGAAGGGGATCGGCTTCAATGTCGGGCACGTTCTCCCCGCTGCGGCAGTGTGCGGCATCCCGGCCTATGTTCTGCTGCTCGCGATCGACTACTCCCGCTATCTGCTCGCAGCCGGGCAGGGCAGTGCGGCAGGGCTCATCGTCGGCATCGTCTTTTCGGTGATCGGCATGGTCTTGCTCGCGCTCATCTTTTTGTGGACGCTCTCTGTCGGCGCCAACTATAAGGTCGGTTTTTTCAAGGCGCTGCAAACGGCCGTTTTTGCGACCTTCCGCCTGCTTCCGTTCAACATCTTTTATGCCGTACTGATCGCCATTCCGATCGGGCTCATCTTTCTCGGTTCCTTTTTTCAGACGATCGGCTTAGTTCTCATGTTCCTGTTCGGCATTATCTATATGCTGCTCGTATGGATGAATTACTCGCAGTGGGCGTTCGATCACCTCGTCGGCGAGCCGGATGCCGCTTCGGCAGAGCGCGCGCCGCAGCAGGCGGCCCCCAAGGAGGCGGATAAGGCCGCACAGGCGTACGAGGCGAGCCTCGAACAGGCGATGCTCGTCAAGTCTGACCTCGCTTCCCGTCCCATCAAGCCGATCGACGACGACCTCGCCCTGTACGATATGCCCCAAGCCTTCACCCGCGCAGATCTGCAAAAGGCGCGCGCTTCCAGAGACAAGCTCGCCGAGGATGCAAAACAGTACGCCGAAGCGCATAAAAACGATGAGAAGTACGTCGTCTACAACGCGCAGTTCGAAAAGCTCGAGCAAGAGCGCTTGGAGCGGCAGAAAGAGGCGGAAAAGGCTGCCAAAAAGGGCAAAAAGAAGATGGGCGGAGACGCAAAATGAACGGCGCTTACTCCGCTTTGGCGGGTTGGTTTGAATATCTCAATGCAGACTGCGACTATGAAAAATGGTCGCAGTACTTATATGAGCGGGCCTGCCGGCTGGGTGTATCCGGCGGCAGGGCGCTCGACATCGGCTGCGGCAGCGGCGCCTTCACGCGCGCCTTTGCGGCGCGCGGCTTTGCGGTGACCGGTTACGATCATTCGCCCGCCATGCTCGCCAAGGCGGAACAGCTGGGCGCGGGCGGCAGGATACAGTACGTCCTCAGCGATGCGCGCAAACTGCGCGTACTGGGCGAAAAAGCAGATCTCGCCCTCTGTGTCAACGATTGCCTCAACTACATCCCGCCGCAGGACGTTTCGGCCTTCTTCAAGCGGGTACACGGATGCCTGCGCAGGGGCGGCGTCTTTTTGTTCGACGTCTCTTCCGCCTATAAATTGCGCGCGGTGATCGCGAACAATACTTTCTGCGAAGACCGGGAAGAGGTCGCGTGGATGTGGTTCAATGCGCTGCGCGGCGACCGCGTGGAGATGGATGTGACCCTCTTTGTGCGCGGAAAAGACGGGCGGTTTTCCCGGTCGGATGAACAGCATGTGCAGTACATCCATGAGCGGGCAGCGCTGTGCGCGGCCGCGGAGGAAGCCGGGTTTTCCGTGCGTGCCGTCGAGGGCGCGTTCGGGGACGCGGAGGATAAGTTGCGCGAAAATTATCTGTGCGTGCGCGCATAAAGGGAGGTTTTGGGAATGAAGAGAGAAGATACGGTCCTGCGCGGACTCATTTGCGGCGGCGAAGTTTCGCTCGCCGTCGCCGACACGGCGCAGCTGGTCAACGAGGCGATCCGCATCCACGGGCTTTCGCCCGTCTGTGCGGCGGCGCTCGGCCGAACGCTGACGGCGGCCGCCTATATGTGTTCTTCGCTGAAGGAGGAGCGCGGCGCTCTCTCCGTCACGATCAAGGGAGGCGGTCCGGGCGGCAATATCTACGTCAGCGGCGACAAGGCGCTGCATATGCGCGGCTACATCGAGCAGCCGCAGGTCTTTCTCCCGCCCAACGCGCGCGGCAAACTGGATGTGGGCGGCTGTGTCGGCAGAGACGGGTACCTTTCCGTCGTCCGCGAGGACGGCGAGGGGCAGCCCTTTGTCGGCACGACGGAGCTGGTCAGCGGAGAGATCGGAGAGGATTTTGCCGCCTATTTTGCTTACAGCGAACAGCTTCCCACGGCGATCGCCGTCGGAGTAAAGATCGGCACGGACGGGACCTGCCTGGGTGCGGGCGGCGTATTCATGCAGCCCCTGCCCGGCGCGAGCGATGAGAGCATCCGCTATGTCGAGGAAACGATCGGCCGCTTTGCCGCCGTCAGCTCCATCCTCGAGTCGCATTCCGCGGAAGAGCTTTGGCGCGAATACTTCGGTGCGGCACAATTTTACACGCTGCATCCCGCATATAAGTGCAGTTGCAGCAGAAATTATATAGAGGGGATCCTTGCCGGTATGGGCGAGGCGGAGCTCCGCTCCATCATCGCCGAGCAGGGCAAGATCACCGTTCACTGCCATTACTGCAATACCGATTATATCTTTACCCCCGCGGAGACGGAGGAACTGATCGCCCGTACGGGCGGCGGAACTACATAACACGAGGATACGATGGATAAAAAAGAGATACGTTTCGATCTGAGCGCCGACGCCCTGTTGGACATGGCGGAGGCAAAGCTGGACGAAGAGGACTATATCGCCGCGCTGCGGCTGCTGCACAAGTCGCTGGAGCTGTACGGCCCGGGTGCGGACGAGTACGCCGACCTCGCGGAGGCGTACGACGGAATGGAGCAGTACGAATACGCCGCCTATAATTGGTTTCGCTTTTTGGATGTCTGTGCGGAAAACGAGGCTGTGGATGCCTACGAAGGGCTTGCCGCCTGCTATTATAATCTCGGCAATATGCCGCAGGCGATGTTCTACTACAACAAGATGGTGCATGACAAGTATGTCACGCCCGACAATAACGTGGAGATGGGCGAGCTGATGAGCGAGCCGCCCCGCCCCCGTTTCCGCATCGCCTGGCCGCCCGAACACGCCGACTATTCGGCGGATGTAGATGCCGGTCTGCAGGCGCTCAAGCAGGGAGATCATGCCAAAGCGGAGAAATGTTTCCGCCGCGTGCACGCAGAGTCCCCGTATTATCCTTCTGCGATGAATTACCTCGCCGTTTCCTACCTTTTATCCGGCGCGGCAGACAAGGCGGAGCAGGTGTGCACCGGGCTCTTGCAGCGCGAGCCGGACAACGTGCAGATCCTTTCCACCTATGCGGCCGTGCTCATCGAACAAAATCGCCGCGCCGAGGGGCGCGCCGTCGCCGAAAAGCTCGCCTCCATCCATACGGACGACGCGGACGAACTGTATAAGATTGCGACCGTCTGCTGTGAAAACGGCCTGTACGAGGAAGCCTATGACCGCTTCTGCAGGATCGAAACGATGGTCCGCTACGATCTCACCCTGCTCTATTTCAAGGCGGTCGCGGCGTTCCGCTGCGGAAAGGTGAAGGAAAGTCTGGCAGCATTCGGCAAACTGCTGGATATCGATCCGCATGCCGCCGTCGCCCGCTATTATTTCCGCAAGATCCGCGATTATTCCGAATCGGGCGGAGAGCCGCCCGAAACGGCTTTCTTTTACCGCGTGCCGCAGCAGGAGAGGGAGGCAAACACGGCGACGCTCATGCTCCTCCTGCACATGAATGCATCCGATCAAAAGACGCTGTGCGCGCAGCCCTTCGTCTATGAATTGCTCGAGTGGTGTTTTGACGAGGCGGACGGGCAGGAGCCGCGCCTGCAGCTGATGGCTGCCGAGATCGCCGCGCACGCCAATATCCAGCCCTTTCTCAACGACTTGCTCCTGAATGCTTCCGTCAACGATGTCGTCAAGCTCGCGGCGCTGCAGCATATCTGTGAGCGCAACCGCGACTTTACGTGCGGCATCGTCGTTTCCGATATTTACGGCCGCGTCTCTTTTCGCAAGCTGCAGGTCGGCCGCAAGAGGCACGCACTGTTTGTCGGTGCCTATGCCCTCTGTTTTGCCCGCTTCGGGCTGTTTGGCGCTCTCGACGGAGAGGAGCTGCGCTGCGCGGTACAGAATGTCTACGAGCTGTTTGCCTCTCATGGCGATTTTTCTCCGATCAAGACGAAGGAAAGCCTCGCCTGCGCGATCTATCTGACCATCCGCACGGCGGACGGGCGGAAGCTGCGCAAGCTGGTGCACGGTTTGGGCGGAGATGAATCGGAAGTCGCGCGGATTCTCGCGGCGGTGCGCGCCTATACGGCGGAGGAGGCGGAAGTCGCCGCTTCGGATGCGTCGGGCAACGCCGCGGCGGAAGAGGCGGACAGAAAGCAGGAGGCTTTACAGCCGTCCGAAACGGAAGGAGAGGATCACGGGGAATGAAGCTGATCGATTTTGACGAAAAATTCAATCGCCGCATGGCAAAATTTTTGGAAAAGCATGCGGGCGAGCGCACGGAAGAGGAGTGGGAGGATGTGATCGCCGCGGCATACCGCAAATTCGGAGATACCGTTTTAGCGGAGATCGGTACGACGCCGCGCCGCTACTTTGCGGATATGGCGGACGGACAGCTGGTCGAAACGCTCAAAGAATATCTCCTGCAGGATATTGCCGTTCCCGATCTGCTGTGCGAGGAGTTGGAGCGCCGCGGCGCCGTACCGGAGGTACTGGCGCTGTTGCACGAAACGGACGAGGACCTCGTGCTGTATGCGATCCACTTCATCGGCGCCGATCCGCGCGCGGCTGCGCGGTATGCGGAGATGCTGACGGAGGATGCATACGACGAACATGTCAAGGAAGAGCTCGCCGAAAACTTGCAGGCGATGGCGGATGCAGCGGCGGACGCCCTCTTGCCGCTCCTGAACGGTCGGGCGCGCGATTACGCGCTGGACATCCTTTCGCACGTAAGAGAGCGCGACGATCGCGTCTACAGCGCCCTTCTCAACGCCTTTCGTGCGGCGGACGAGGAGGACCTTCCGCTGTACGCCGGCTATCTCGCATCCTACGGCGATGAGCGCGCTCTCCCGGCACTGATCGATGCGATCGCGAGGGAGGACATCGGTTTCGTCGCCTATCGCGAGCTGAAGTTTGCCATCGAGGCGCTCGGCGGCTCGTACGACGAGGAGCGGGATTTTTCGCAGGATGCGGCTTTTCAAAAAGTAAAGGCCGCAGGTGCGGAGACGGACATTTTTCAGACGAAAAAATAAGGGCGGGTGATGCGGCCGGGATGTATGTTATCCCGGCCGTCTTGTGCATTTTTTTGAATTTTTCGGGAATTTTTTCCGACAGGTATTGACAAATCGTCCGTTTTGCGGTTAAATAGAAGTGAGCAGCGAGTCCGCTACCGTGCGGGCAGAACGATCGCGGCGGGGGAGGAAGATCATGAACAGAGTTATTACGATCAGTCGGCAGTTCGGCAGCGGCGGGAGGGAATTCGGCATCAAGCTCGCCAATGCACTCGGCTTGCCTTGTTACGACAAGGAGCTCATTTCCATGGCGGCAGAAGACAGCAATCTCTCAGCAGAATTTATGCGCCATCACGAGGAGAGCGCTCCGGGCCTCCTCTCGCGCACGCTGTATTCTTATTACCAGATGCCGATGACCGATCAGATCTACATCGCGCAGTCCAATCTGATCAAGCGGCTGGCACAGGAAGGCCCCTGCGTCATCATCGGCCGCTGTTCGGATGTCATCGTCGAGGACAGCATCAAAATCTATGTGCACGCGCCACTCGCCAAGCGGGTCGAGCGCAAGCTGTCCATGGATACCGGTATCTCCGCCGAAAAGATGGAGGAACACGTCAAGGCGACGGATAAAAAGCGCAAAAAATATTATGAATATTATACCGACCAAAAGTGGGGGATGGCGGAGAATCACCACCTCTGTTTGGACAGCGGCCTGATCGGCGTGGACGGCTGCGTCGAGACGGCGCTCACCTATCTTTCCAAGCTGTGAGTTCGGCAACGCCAAACGGCAAAGGGGCGCATCAACTGCACATCGAGATAGAAGAAGTTCAAAATCAGTTTTACGATCGCAATGGATCGAGCACTAAAAAAGGGGGGGGGAGATAAAAAATCTTCTCCCTTTTTAAATCCTTTCGGGAACAGCGCGCAGAGTGCTCCCGCATTTGCGCGATCGTTTCGATTGACAAACGGACCTAGTGCGCGGTATAATGGCAAAAAACTGGGTCAATGGGGAGGTCTCATGGAAGGCAAGGGTACGGTCGTCGTCGGTATGAGCGGCGGAGTCGATAGTTCGGTCGCCGCCCTGCTCCTGCGCGAGCAGGGGTATGACGTCGTCGGCCTATATATGGTCAACTGGGAAGAGGAGGGGGAAAACGGCTGCTGTACCGCCGAAGAGGACTACGAGGATGTGCGTCGGGTCTGCAACAGGCTGGATATCCCATACTATACAGTCAATTTTGCAAAGGAATATGCCGAGCGGGTATTCCGGCATTTTTTAGAGGAATATGAGGCCGGACGCACTCCGAATCCGGACGTTCTGTGCAACCGTGAGATCAAATTCGGCCCGTTCAAAGAATATGCGCGCGCACTGGGCGCCGATTTTGTCGCGACCGGCCATTACTGTGACATCGAGCATGCCGCCGATGGCAGGCATTACCTGTTGAAAGCGGCGGATGCCAATAAGGATCAGACCTATTTTCTCAACCAGGTCACGCAGCCGCAGTTTGAGGGGGTCCTGTTTCCCCTCGGAAAGCTGCAAAAGCCGCAGGTGCGCGCGATGGCGGAAAAGTACGGGCTTTCCACTGCGAACAAAAAGGACAGCACAGGGATCTGTTTTATCGGCGAGCGCAACTTCCGCAAATTTTTGCGCAGTTACCTTCCCGCGCAGCCCGGCAGGATCCTCACCTGTGACGGCCGGGAGGTGGGCGAGCACATCGGCCTGATGTACTATACCCTCGGCCAGCGCAAGGGATTGAATATCGGAGGACAGCGTGGGGATGACAATCCGGGCCGATGGTTCGTCGTCGAAAAGGATCTGAAAAACAACATTCTCTACGTCGCACACGGCGACGAGAGCCGCCTGTATACAAATGCCTGTTCGGTTGGGGGATTTAACTGGATCCCGGGGCCGCCCGTTGCGAAAGGAGAGGAATTTACCTGTACGGCAAAATTTCGTTATCGGCAGGGCGAACAGGGCGTGCGCGTGCGCAGGACGGGTGCGGATACGGTCGAGATCGCCTTCGACGTGCCGCAGCGGGCTGTGACGCCCGGTCAATATGCTGTCTTGTATGACGGGCCGCGCTGTCTGGGCGGAGGCGTCATCCTCTCCGCGTGGCGGGCTTAGAGTGCCGCCAAAGCGATCGTTTGCAGACAAAATTTGTGCAGAGGTCTCTCCATTTTTCCTGTCCCTGCACTGCGCTTATCAGGAAGGGCGGCCGTTTGGCCGCCGTGTCATCGGGCGGCGGAATTCTTCCGCCGCCCGTTCCTTTTCTCGCATAAAGGGGGACGGTGGGAGCATACTAAGCGGAGGAGGAAGGAGAATGGAAAACGGTTTGACGGCCGGCGGGCTATACGCGGTTGCCCGTCTGCTTTCGGCGGAGAGTTTGGCGAGCAAAAAGGCTCGCTTGTTTGCAGCGACGCTGACGGATGCGGCTTTGGCGGCACAAATGCAGAGGCTGGCGCAGCGGCATGCGCAGCGGTTTGCGTCACTGCTCGCATTATTGGAGGAATAGCGGAAAGGATATGCAAGATATAAAAAGAAAACAGCGCGCTTTGCTGACGGAGGCAGATGCACTGGCAGATCTGCACGAAACGGAACGAGTCGTCCTCATCGATTATGCGGCCGCTCTGGGCGAAGGCGGCCCGCAGATGCTGTGTGCGGAGCTGCTGCGCCTGTTTATGGAGGCAGTGGAGGATGCGCGGACGGTCGCCGCCGAAGAGGCGCTGCACGCGCAGCCGCGTCCGGCACGAGGCGATGCGGTCGAAGGGGTCGTGCGGGCATTCCGCCGTGCCGGCAAAGATCTCGGCGAACTGCTGTGAGCGGGCCGGCTTTGTGTATGCCCGCTCAGCCGGGCTGTGCATACTATTCAATTTTTTTGTATCATTTGAACGATTTGCTGTACAAAGCGTACAAAATGTGATATACTGAAATTATCCTGTGACAATGTTCCGAACACACAAATGCGGAGGCTTTCATGATCAAAAAGAAGGGACAAACGATCCGTTTGGATACGCCGAACACGACGATGATCCTTAAAGCGGACACGGCAGAATATCTTTACTACGGGCAAAGGCTGGTCAGTAACGGCGATCCCGCATCTATTCCGGGAAGCGGATGTTACTTTTTATCCACCTTTGGTTCAGACGATTATTCCGAATACAGTCTGCTCATGCAGGGCGGCGGCTTTGCGGCAGACTTCCAATTTGCGAAAGCGCGCGTGCTTGCGTCCAAGCCGGAGCTCCCCGGCCTTCCTTCCTCCTATGGCGAGGGGAAAACGGTGGAGCTCAAGTATACGGATGCGGCGGCGCGCCTCGTTCTGTTTTTGTACTTTACCGCCTATGAAGACTGCGACGTCATCGCGATTTCTGCGCGCATCGTCAATGGTTCGCGCAAGGAGGTGCGCATTCGTCGCATGATGAGTTTGCAGCTCGATCTCGCCGAGACCGGGCTCGAGTTCGTCACTTTTTCTTGGCCGCGAGGGAGCGAGTGTCGGCGCAGCGCGCGCCGGGTGGACAGCGGCGTCTTTATCAACGATTCTAAGAGCGGATCCCTGCACGCTGCTTCCCCCTTCGTGTTGGCAGAGGGCAAGTTCGGCGTCTATGGGGCCGATCTCGTTTATTCCGGCAACCACAAAGAGGTGCTTGCGGTCGGCCGCGGGCGTTCCCGCCTGCTCGTCGGCCTGAACGACTTTGCTTTCGGTTGGACATTGCAGCCGGGCGAAAGTTTTTGCTCGCCCGAGGCAGTTGTCTGTTTTGCCCCGGAGGAGGATTCTCTCTGCAGCCGCATGCAGGCGTTTGTCGGCGGTCATATTTCCGGAGGGAAGTGGAAAAAGAGAGAGCGTCCCGTCGTATTCGAGATCGCGGAGCCGCATGTATCTGCGGATACGATCGATCCGCTTGCCGAGGCTGCAAAGCGGGCGGGGGCAGAGCTGCTGTTGCTTTCTTCCGGAAGCTGCGCGGATGTTCCTTCGGCTGATACGGCGGCGGATGTGCCGTCTGCCGAAACGGGTGCGGCACTCGCCGAAAAATTGCGGGAGAAGGGGCTCGGGTTCGGTATTCGCATCGAGCCGGAAACGGTCGCAGAGGACAGCGATCTCTGCCGTACCCGTCCGCAATACTTGATGAAGATCCCGGGGCGCAGGCCCGTCTGTATCCGCGGAAGGCTGATGCTCAATCTCGCGGACGAAAAAGTACAGAATTATGCGGTCCGCGCCGCTTGCGAAGCGATCGAGCGCAGCGGCGCTTCCTATGTCCGCTGGGATTGCTGCCGCACCATGACCGATTGTTTCGGAAAGGGAGTACTCGCGAGCGAATATTTTCATCGGTATATTCTCGGCTATTATCGCGTGCTCTCCAAAGTCGTAAAGCGCTTTCCGTTTATCCTGTTTGAAGGCAGCGCTGCCGGCGGAGGCAGGTTGGATCTCGGCAATTTATGCTATTTTTCGCAGTACAGTTCCTGCGGGGATGAGCGGACAGGCTGTCCGTCGCTGAGCGGGCCGTTCTGCGCCTATCCGCAGACGACCATCTGTACCAAAGTACCGTTTGCGGACAGAGCGGCCGCAGATGAAGATTTCTTTACGGCAAGTTGCGGACTGCTCGCATATGTATGGAAAGAGCCGCCGGGCGAAGAGGTCTGTGCGCACATCGCGCGGCAGGTCGGGTTTTATAAGGACAACCGCAAGTTGCTGCAGTTCGGCGAGCAGATCTGTCTCAGCGGGAGCGGAGCACACGGGCTCATGACCGTTTCAAAGGACAGGGCGAACGCGATCGCCGTCCTTTTCTTCAGCGGGCGCAGTGCGTCCGATCCCCCGGCCCGCATTCGGTTTAAGGGGCTTCTGCCCTCCGCCGTATATGAAGTGAGCGCGTACGGCGATGATTCGTTTCATTGTACGATCGGAGGAGATCTGTTGATGGGACAATGGATCGGAGCGCCGTTTGTTCCTGCGCAGGATGGCGCAGACGGGGCGGCTTTTGTCCGCATGTTTCTGTTCCGCAAAAAGAGAAATTCCTGATCGTTCAAAAATAAAGGCCGCGGCAAGAAAAATCTTGCCGCGGCCTTTGATTCAGCTGATTTTAACGGTATTTATAGAGTACTCTGCGTCACATAATTGCCGCTTTAAGGGATCAGACCTCTTCCTGTGCATGGCGGTCTGGCGCGACGAGCAGTGTGCGGTAGTCCGTATAGATCACAAAGCCTGCCTTCGCACCGGAGGGCTTTTTGACGAAGCGCCGTTCGCAATAATCGACGGGGATCTTGCCGCTCGCCTTTCCGTCGGAAAAGTGTGCGCAGATCTCCGCCGCCGTGCGCAGCACCTCGTCGGGGACAGGTTTCCCTTCCGTTCGGATGAGCACATGCGAGCTGTGGTACTTCTGTGTATGCAGCCAAATATCGTCCGGCGAAGCTGAGCGCAGGAGGCGGTCGTTTTGAACGTTGTTGCGCCCCGCGAGGATGCGGAACCCGCCGGCGGTAAAGGTGCGGAAAGGTACCGCAGGGGCAGCTTTTGTCTTCCTTTTTTCGGGCGGAAGCAAGCCCGCGGCGCGCAGTTCTTCTTCCAGCTCCTGCAGATCGAGCCTGTTCTCCGCGCGGGAGAGGGCGGCGAGCATGCTTTGCGTATAATCGAGATCGGCAAGAGCTTCACTCTTTTGCGGCGCGACGGCTGCCAGTGTCCGCTTTTGTTTGTTGTATTTTTTATAATATTTTTGCGCGTTTTGCGCGGGAGAGAGCGTCTTGTCCAAAGGGATGCGGAGGGTCGGGGCGCTCTCCTCGTAATAGTTGATCAGTTCGCATCCCTCCATGCCTTTGCGCAGAGCATAGATGTTCGCGGTGATCAACTCGCCGCAGATGCGGTTTTTTTCCATATCCGCACACTCGCGTTCCCTTTCGAACAGCAGGGCAAGTTTTTTCTCTTCCTTTTTCCGCCGCGCAGAGAGCACGCCTTCCAGTTTGCGCTTTTTTTCGGCGAAATCGCGGTTATTCTCCCGTTCGGTGTAGTAGGCGTCCATGGCAGCGTTCACGCTCTCATATCGTTCCCCGGCCGGGAAGCGCGCGTGGAAGTCCTTTGCCTCTCCGCCCCGCCGTTCGACGGCCGGCGCCGTTTCGTCCGAAAAGATAAAGGCGTGTACTTTTTCTTCGGCGGCTTTCGCCTGCTCATCGAAGGGCACCGCCCGGTCACCCAGTTCTTTTGCGAGCAGGCGGCAGGTAGGCAGAGCCAGTCCGGATAGGTTTTGGAAGAGGAATTCTGCCAGATCGCCGCCGGGAAAGGCGTGCAGCCGTTCCAGCGTCGCGGCGCGGTCGGCAGGATTGGCTTTGTCCTGCGGTTCGGGCGGCCGATATTGTACGCCCGGGAAGAGCACGCGCTTGAAATTTTCCTGTAAAGAAGATACTTTCAGCGCCCCCGTGATGACGCCGCCTTCGGTGAGTACGAGGTTGGAATATTTCCCCATGATCTCCGCGTACAGCGTCCGCTGCGCGCGGGTAAATTCGCCCGTACAGTCGAAGCGAAAGGACAGGATGCGCTCAAATCCTTCCAGACACACCTGCGTCAGCGTCGCGCCGGAAAGGTGTTTGCGCAGCAGCATGCAGAAGTTTGGCGCCGCTTCGGGTGCGGTACGCGGGGCGTCGGAAATGCAGGCCCGCGCAAAGGAGGCGTGCGTATTGAGCAGCAATTTGCGCGTTCTTCCGCCCGCATAGAACAGGATATCCACCTCGTCGCGCGAGGGCTGAATGATTTTATTGACTTTTCCTCCGGCGAGCGTCGCGTTCAATTCACGCGCGACGTGCCGGAGGGTGAATGCGTCTTGCGGCATGATTTTTCCGCTCCGGGATATTTTTTTCTATTATAACAGATATGCGATCAAAAAGCAAACGGGCTTCGGTTCCGCCGTGAAAAGTGTGTAAGATTGCAAGAGTACGTTGTGCGGGCAGGGGCCGCGGCGGACAGATCCAGCGGCACATCCGGCTCACCTGCGCGATCATTTCGCGGATCAAGCAAAGGGAGGGCAGACACATAAATTATTTTGCTTTGCGCATAAAAAACGCTTTGCAAAATCCGCTCTTTGTGGTACAATACTGTACTGAGTAAAAGTTTATTTTCAGCAGGAGAAAGTCATGAAATACGAGATCCAACCTTCGGAAAAGAGCACGATCAAGATCACCATCACCTTTGACAAGGCGGAGTGGGAAGAAGCCAATCAGAAGGCTTATCTGCAGACGCGCGGCCGCTTCACCGTGAACGGGTTCCGCAAGGGCAAGGCGCCTAAGCATGTCATCGAGCTCAATTACGGCAAGGGCGTGTTCTATGAAGATGCGCTCAACAATCTCTTTTCCGATCACTATTACAACATTTTGGAACAGGAAAAAGACAACTATACCGTCGTCGGCCAGCCCGAACTTTCGGTGGATGATATTTCGGACAACGGCGCCGTTCTCGTGGCAGTTGCGCCCGTCAAACCGGAGGTCAAGCTGGGCGATTACAAAGGTATAAACATCACGAAAGTGGAGTATAATGTGAAGGATGCCGACGTCGATGCCGAAATCGAGCGCCTGCGCCAGCGCAATTCGCGCATGGTCGAAGTGACCGACCGCGCGGCTGAAAACGGCGACACGGCGACCATCGACTTCTCCGGCAGCATCGACGGGGTCAAGTTCGAGGGCGGCACGTCCGAAAATTACCCGCTCGTGCTGGGCAGCGGTTCCTTCATTCCCGGTTTTGAGGAACAGGTCGTCGGCATGAAGGTCGGCGAGGAGAAGGACGTCAACGTCCGCTTCCCGGACGATTATCAGGCAGCCGAGCTCAAGGGCAAGGATGCCGTCTTCGCGGTGAAGCTCAATAAGCTGGAGAAGCGCGAGCTGCCCGAAGTGAACGATGAGTTCATTAAAGATGCAGCCGGCGCCGAGAGCGTGGAGGCGTACCGCAAGGAGACGCGCGAGCGCCTCGAAAAGCAGGCGAAAGAGAAGGGCGATGCCGAAACGGAGAACAACATCGTCCGCACCATCGCCGCCAATGCGGAAGTGGAGATCCCCGACGCGATGATCGAGAATCAGATCGACACGATGGTCCGCAATGCGGAGTACCGCCTCGGTATGCAGTACGGCGGCCTCAAGCTGCAGGATTATCTCAAATATATGGGCAGCAATATGGACGATTTCCGCAACGGCTATCGCGCGCAGGCCGGCGATAACGTCAAGGCGCAACTGGTCATCGATGCGATCGTCCGCGCTGAAAATATCAAGGCAGAGGACGCCGAGATCGACGCGAAGCTCGAAGAGCTTGCCAAGGCTGCCAACAAGACGCTCGAGGAATATAAAAAGGATGTCACCGAGTCGCAGCGCGAATATCTCGCGAATGACATCGTGGTGAATAAGCTGTTCGACTTCCTCAAAGCCAACAATACCCTCACCGTCGCAGAAGAAAAGCCCGCGGAAGAGGTAAAAGGGGAGCAGGAACCGAAGGCGGAATAATTTTTCCGTTCCCTGTACCGCCCCTGCAATTATAAGGAGATCGCATGGAAGATATTCGAATGAATCTTATCCCTATGGTCGTCGAGCAGTCCAGCCGCGGCGAGCGCTCGTACGACATCTATTCGCGCCTCTTGGAAGATCGCATCATCTTCCTTTCGGGCGAGATCGGCGACGCAATGGCAAATACCGTCGTTGCCCAGCTCATCTATCTTGAAGCAAAGGACATGAACAAGGACATCAGTCTGTACATCAACAGCCCGGGCGGCAGCGTCTCGGCAGGCATGGCGATCTACGATACCATGCAGTACATCCACTGCGACGTCTCGACCATCTGCATCGGCATGGCGGCGAGTATGGGCGCATTCCTCTTGTCCAGCGGTACCAAGGGCAAGCGCTTTGCGCTGCCCAACAGCGAAATCATGATCCATCAGCCGCTCGGCGGTGCGCAGGGTCAGGCGAGCGACATCAAGATCCAAGCGGAGCATATCCTCAAGATCCGCGAAAAGATGAATCGGATCTTGGCCGAAAATACCGGCAAGACTGTGGAGGAGATCGCGCGCGATACCGATCGCGACAATTATCTCTCCGCGGAAGAGGCACAGCGCTACGGCCTCGTCGATAAAGTTTTTTATAAGAGATAACAGTTTCTGTTGCCCGCCGCTGTTTGTGTTTGCGCGGAGATGCGGACGGGCAACCAACAAAATGAGAAGCCGCATAAGTCGGGAGGAGACAAGCCCCCGCAGCGGAACGATCGGCAGAAGCCTCATCGCAATCAGATCCGCGGCGACCGTTTGTGTTGCCGCGCCTTCGTCTTTTTGAACGAAATTGCCGGGGTAAAGCCGAAAGGAGGTAACCGAATATGAGCAGCGAAGAACAGTGCTGTTCCTTCTGCGGCAAACCGAAGAGCCGCACGAAGGTGCTTATCTCCGGGCCGAACGGCCTCGCGATCTGCGACGAGTGCGTGCAGATCTGTGAGGAGGAGATCCATTCTGCCCAGCAAGAGAAGGCGGCCGACCAGGTCGCTCTGAAGAAGCCTTCCGAGATCAAGGCAGAGCTGGATAAATATATTGTCGGGCAGGATAAGGCCAAAAAGGTGCTGTCCGTGGCGGTCTATAACCATTATAAGCGCATCAACAGCGAGCTGGCCCGCAAAAAGGATGACGACGTCGAGATCGAGAAGAGCAATATCCTACTGCTCGGCCCTACGGGCTGCGGCAAAACGCTCCTTGCCCGTACGCTCGCGCGCATCCTGAATGTACCCTTTGCTACCAGCGATGCGACGACGCTCACCGAGGCCGGTTATGTCGGTGAGGATGTCGAGAATATTTTGCTCAAACTCATTCAAAATGCCGATTACGATATCGAAAAGGCGCAGCGCGGCATCATCTATATCGATGAGATCGATAAGATCGCGCGCAAGAGCGAGAATGTCTCCATCACGCGCGACGTCTCCGGCGAGGGCGTTCAGCAGGCGCTTTTAAAGATCATCGAGAGCACCATCGCCAACGTACCGCCGCAGGGCGGCCGCAAGCATCCGCAGCAGGAGTGCATGCGCATCGATACGACCAATATCCTCTTCATCTGCGGCGGCGCTTTTGTCGGCCTCGATAAGATCGTGCAGGCGCGCAAGGACGATACGTCCCTCGGTTTCGGCGGTAAGGTCAAGAGCACGGATGAGATGGATTACCAGCTCTTTGATGACGTTAAGCCGCAGGATTTGACCAAATTCGGCCTGATTCCCGAGTTTGTCGGCCGCGTGCCCATCGTCGTCAATCTGCAGCCCTTGGATGAAACGGCGTTGGTCAAGATCTTGACGGAGCCGAAAAACGCCCTCATCAAGCAGTATCAAAAGCTCATCGGGCTGGATGGCGTCAAGCTCTCTTTTGAGCCTTCTGCCGTCAATGAGATCGCGAGCACGGCCATCAAACTCAAGACGGGCGCTCGCGGCCTGCGCACCATCATTGAAAATCTGATGACGGACGTCATGTATGAGATCCCTTCCGATTCGGATATCAGCGAAGTGAAGATCACGCGCGATTGCGTTCTCGGCAACGCAAAGCCGCAGCTCATCAAAAAGAGCGCGTGATGCGATAGGTGTTCCCTTGCAAATTGGAGCATAAAATGTAAAAGCGGAAGCCCGCAGACAAAATGTCTGCGGGCTTCCGCTTTGTCTCTTTTGCAGAATTAGCATCTCATCATTGCCGCTCCCGAGGGAATTTGGGAATGAGAGAATGATTTATTTTTCGATCATTGTTCTGTGCTGTATCAGGTTCGGCAATTCATCGAGGATACTGCAATCGCGCGCCATAGGACGGGGACTCGCATTTGATAGGCTGAAAAATAACCGTTTGATGCAGCGGAAGGGGAGGAAAATGATCCGCAGCGGTGAATGTACAAAGTCAACCCCACCAGTTCACTGGTGGGGGTGCACAGATTCTAAAAGGGTAAACTACCAGCCAACCCGTTAAAGGGAATCGCTTTTGCTATAGAGTCCTGTCGCACGGCACACCTGTAAAACAGGTTTCTCGTGCTAGAAAGGAGCAAAATTGCATTAGCAATAAGGTAAATTTCTATAATAAAATTTGCTAAAGCAATTTTTTATTTTCCCCAGTAAAACTGGGGTTTTTCATGCTGAAGCGCCAAAGAAACAGGCCCGCATCCTTTACGGATGCGGGCCTGATCCATTCAGACCGCTTTCAGGCGGTCAAGTTATTTATTTTATTAGTCGTTCTTTGTTTCGTCATTTTCGCTTTCGCCTTCGGTCGGCTGTTCTTCGGGCTGACCGTCGTCGACGCGGTAGATATCCTCTTCCGTGATCTCATCTTCGTCATCCGGCAGGATGTCGTCTTCCGGTTTTGCCTCTTCCGATTCTTCCAGGCGCAGCTTGCGGATATAGCGCTTGCGCTTGTTATCATAAGTCGGAACGACCGCCTTTGCCTTTCTCTTCTTGAGATTGGAGAGCAGATTCTTGAGCAGGAGCAGTACGAGCGTCAGGATGAGGATGATTGCCAGTACGATCGAGGAGACCAGCAGCCAAACGTTCTGGCCGCTTTCATCCGTCGTAGAGGTGTCTTCCTCCTCGTCCGGATTTTCTTCGCTCGAGCTGGTCGCAACGGTGATCTCGCTCGCGCTGTAATCGACAAAAGTATCGTAGTAAGCGCGGTTTTCCGTTTCGAAATGATAGCTGAAGTAAGCGACCGTATTTGCGTACGTGCTCTGATCATAGTCGGCATACGGGTCGCCGGTCAGATTGGAATAATCTGCGTCGTACGATTCGTAAGCGGCATCATCGTAGAGGGAGAAGTAATAGTAGACCAGCGATTTGCCGTCTTCGCCTGCAATAAAGGATGCGGGATCCGCTTCGTAGGCTTCCTGCAGGGCATCGACGTCTGCATAGTCGAGCTCTTCCGCATACGCTTCGAGGCGAGCGTTGAGCAGGCTGTCAAAGGTATCGGATGCCAGGCTTTCGTAATTGACGACATCGAACAGGACGAAGGTGTCTGCAGCATTCTGTGTCTGCCCGTCGCGGCTGCCGGACCAAACTTCGAGGCGGTAGTTTTTGCTCTCGTTGCCGGTCGCGATGAAGAAGCGGACATAGATCCAGTCGGAGATTTCGTCGGTGTCGTTGGTCACCGTCTGCATGAGCGCCTTATCCGTCGCATCCTGCAGCTGGGCACCGGTCAGGTCGACGCCCGCTTCGGTAAAGTCTTCTACGCGAACCGAGTAGCTGTCCGCGTCCTCGTCATAGTAGCGGTAGTAAGCGCCGTCGTGGCTGTAGTAGACGATCTCATCGTCGTGGTTGATCAGGTTGCCGTCCTCGTCCGTTTCATAATTGGCCAAGTTTGCATAATAGACATCGCCGTTGTAGCCGCGTTCCGGACCCCACAGGCCGTTATCCAATTTCCAAAGGACGGTGTTGTCGTCCGCGTCGAACGCATCATCCTCGGGATCGAGGTTGACGACATTGCCTCTGCTGTCGTAGCGGTAGGAGACGCCGGAAGTGTAGTGGACGGTATCGGTATATTGCTGTTCGCCGAATTCCGCTTCAGCCGTATCGATGAGGTAGATGTTCGCGGTCGCGCCCGGGCTGAGCTTGACGCGGACAGATACGGTCATATATGCGGAAGAAGCGATCGTGGAGCTGCTGTTTGCGATAAAGCCGTACGCCTGTTCCACCGTATTCGCGATGAGCAGGGGCTGCAGGCAGTCGGTGCCGAACAGGGAATCCCACAGCTCTTCCGTCATAGTCAGCGCATCCGCATAATTGAGGATGCAGTTCATCCAAGCCTGGCCGTTGTAAGCTTCCGCATACTTGCGGTTGAGCAGGCCTGCCGTATCGAGAGCGTTGATCGCATTGTGATCCGCGTTTTCCAAAGGCTGTCCGCCGACATAAGTGCTGCCGCCGTACACGCCGCGGTAGTTGCGCAAATCGGCAAGATCGGTCTCGATCGCGTCCGGATCGGTATAAGAAGTATCGTCAAAAGAGCGCTCAGGGTTGACCACGCCGCCCGTCAGAGAGGTCGCTACGGCATAGGTGCCCGTCGTCTTGAGGTTGTACTGTTCTTCCGTCATCGTGCCGTATTCAAAGCCGGTGAAAGCCGCATAGCCGGGGATGAAGGAGGAGAGGGAGGAGCCGCTGAGCGTCTGCACGCCGAAGGAGAACTCGAGATAGAAGGAGATGCTCTCTTCGTCGTCCGTCTGGTTGGTGACATAGAAGTAGCACAGCTGCCATCCGTCGAAGATGTCCTCATATTCCTTGGCGTTCTGTTTCTTTCCGTCGTCGACCAAGTCAACGGTCGCAAGCGTCGTCGTATCCACTGCGCCGATCGCGGTATTGGTATCGGCGTCGACCAGCGTGACGGTCGCGCCCGTGCCGCCTTCGAGATCAGAGGTCTTCACCCAGAAGCTGATGAACATATATTCATCCTGGCTGACCGTGAATACGTTTTCATCATTCAGCGTTGCCGTGTAGGGGGCACCCGAAGCGCTGTAGAGGAGCAGAATATCCTGATCCGATCCGCCAAAAGGCAGCTTGTCAAACTTTTCAAAATCTTCCGAAAGGGCTGCATAATCGCTGCCGAGCAGCTGGGAGGAGGTGCGGACGCCGGACTTTGCGAGGTCGGCATCGATGTCCTCTTCTGTGATCTGCCCGCGGTTGCCGAAGTAGGTCAGGTAGTTGTTGCCGCGGTCGTCCGTCGTCAGTTCGGGGCGGACAGAGGAAATGTCGAGGTTGCCGGACACGTTCAGATCGTTCAGATCGAGCGCAAAGAAGTTGTCCGTTACGGAAGCGGCATCCACTTTCGCGCGGTCGCTGCCGTAGGAAAGGTCGAGCGTGTACCGCTGGTCGGCGGGAACGTCCTCTTCGACGGCGCTGTCATAATCGGCCGCCGTCATGACCTCGTATTGGAGATCGTCAAAAAAGGCGTAGCCCTGTACGTATTCATAGTAATTCGAGCTCGTTCCTTCCGTCTGCATACCCAGGCCGAGCACGACGGTGAAGGTCGTGGAGGCGTAGGAAGAAGCCTTGACATAGAAGGAGTACTGCACCCAGCCGTTGTTATCTTCGACGCCCGAAGTGTCGATGTTGCGGATGATCAGCGGATCCTGTGCCGTGCCGCCGACAGAGTTGGAAACGCGGATGAATGCGCCGCGGTTGCCGTCGACAGGGGTGCCGTCGTTATAGGTGAGTTCGCTCGTCTTGACCCAAACGGAGAATTTTGCTGCCGTACCGGCTGCCAACGTGATCGAGGAAGAGGAGTACTGCGCTGCCGTGCCCATTTTGTTGGAGCGGTAGTTGTGCAGCATCAGTACGTGCGTGCCGTTTTCTTCATCTTCCGTTTCGGGATCGGCCCAGTGCGTGCCGGGATTGAGCGCCGCAGCGGCTTCTTCGATCTCGTTTGCATGCGCTTCGATGGATTCCTGTTCGGTCATATCCAGCTCGTCGTCTGCTGCTTCGAGTTCGGCAGCCACCACGTCCCAGCCGGGAACGTCGTAGTAATCGTCGATATCCTTGTAATAGACTTCATCTTCGGGGATATCCTCTTCGTCCACGTCCTCGTATTGTACGTTTTTGCTGTACGAAGTGTAGAATTCCCTCCAGTCGATGCTTGTATCCACGATGCCCGATTTGGAAACGGAAGAGCTCGAACTCACCCCGTTGTCATTGGACACGGTGCCGCTCGACCAGCTCTGGGCGCTTCCGATGAGGTATTCGCCGTCGTTATCGTCGAAGTACTCGAAGTCTGCGTTGGCAAACGTCTGTGTATCCGTGCGCGTAGGAGTGGAAGTATCGTCGTCATCGTCATCCGTGGTCTGCGAGCAGGCCGCCAAAAGGAAGGACGACGAAGCCACCAGCATGAGGCCGGAGAGCATCAGCGTTGCAAATCTCAGTTTTTTCGTTTTTTTGTTTTTAGCCATAAAACACCTTTTCGTAGAGATTGAAATTTTGAATCATTTTGAATCCGTACTATCTTATTTTAATATAAACCGCCGTTAAAAGCAAGCAATAAAGATAAAAAAAAGGTGAAAATCTCATTATTTTTAAGGGAATAGCCAAACTGAATTGCAGACAGGGGGAAAATATCGTTATGTCCGTATCCAAAAAAGAGCTTTTACTCGCGCTGGCCGGCTGTGCAGTCGGCGCCGTCAACGGTGTCTTCGGCGGAGGCGGGGGAATGGTCGTCGTTCCTCTCCTTTCGGGCGTGGGAGGAAAGCCTCCCCTCGTCGCCCATGCGACCGCCATTCTCGTCATCCTTCCCGTCAGCCTCGCCAGCGCCGTCGTCTATCTTTGGGGAGGGTATTTCGATGCCGAGCTGTTTCTTGCCGTCGGGCTGGGAGTGCTGGCGGGCGGCTTTGCGGGGGCAAAACTTCTGAATGCGATCTCGCCGGCCGCGGCGACAATGGCCTTTGCCGCCGTCATGTTTGCCGCCGGAATCCGCATGATATTTTAATACAATGCGCGCCGCGCCGGCTGCGGCACGGTACATAACGCCCGTCTGCGGGCGGAGGAGGAAAAGTTTGCGCTTTTTGGTTTGGTTGGCTGCGGGGCTCGCGGGCGGGTTGCTGGGCGGTATGGGGATGGGCGGCGGAACGGTCCTTATCCCCATCCTCACGATTTTGTGCGGCGTGCCGCAGCATCTCGCGCAGTCGGTCAATCTGCTCTCTTTTTTGCCGATGGCGGCGCTCTCGCTGCGCGTACATGCACGGGGCGGCCTGTTGGATGCGCGCGGTACGCCGTGGATGATCATTCCGGCCACGGCGCTCTCCTTTGTGGGGGCGGCGTTCGTCCAGGGGATCTCTGCCGGCGCACTGCGCATCGGATTCGGCGTCTTTTTGTGCCTTCTTTCGCTCTATCAGTTTGCTTCGGGCGTGCGCTCGCTGCGGCCGCGGTAGGGCGGATTGCCGGGCGGCGTGCCGCGGCGCGTTCTCACCGCGGTTGAGGACTATAAGCATTGCGGTTGGGGGTGCCTATAAGTATTTTGAATGGCTTTCCCGTTCGGATTTTCTTTACAGGCAGAGGAAAATATGTTAAAATTAGGCAAAACGGCGCGGCGCATCGGCGCAGTGCCGAAACCGATCGGAGGAAACTTTGGCTATTTTCAGAAAAGGCGTGCACCCGCGCGCGCATAAAGAGCGTACGAGCGGCGTGCCCATCGCGCGGGGGCCGGAGCCTGGCGAGGTCTGGCTGCCCTTGACGCAGCACATCGGTGCTCCCGCGCTCCCCGTCGTGCAGGCGGGCGAGCGCGTCCTGCGCGGGCAGTTGGTCGCGCGCAAGGCGGACGGGATCTCCGCCAATGTATATTCGCCCGTTGCGGGAACGGTAAAAGAGATCGCCGGGCACATCACTTCTTCCGGCAAAAAGCAGGATCACATCCATATCGTCAATGATCACACGGATGAGAGCGTCGGCCTTCCGCCGCTCTCCGAGCGCACGCCGGAGAGCGTTCTGTCCCGCATCGAAGAGGCGGGGATCGTCGGCATGGGCGGCGCGGGATTCCCGACGGCGGTCAAACTCAATGTGAGCGGCCGTGTGGACGTGCTGGTCGTCAACGGGGCAGAATGCGAGCCGTATATCACCTGCGACGAGCGCATCATGCTCGAATATGCGGACGAGCTGTTCGCCGGCATCCGGCTGTGTATGCTCGCCTGCGGGGCGAAAGAGGCGGTCATCGGTATTGAAAAAAACAAGCCGGAGGCGATCGCCCTGTTGCGGCAGAAGGCAGGGGAGGGCGTTTTCGTGCGGCCCCTGCGCACCCGTTATCCGCAGGGAGCCGAAAAGCAGCTCATTTACGGCTGTACCGGCCGCATTGTGCCGGAGGGAGGGCTGCCCGCTGATGCGGGAGCTGTGGTCGTCAACGTGCACACCGCTCTCGCTGTATTCCGGGCGGTGGAAAAGGGCGAGCCCTGCTACGAGCGCGTCATGACCGTTTCGGGCGGAGCCGTCGCAAAACCGGGCAATTTTTGGGTCAAAAACGGTACGCCGCTGCGCGAACTGGCGGATTTTTGCGGGGCGGACGAAAACTGCGCCCGCATCGTGAACGGCGGGCCGATGATGGGAGAGGCCGTGTTTTCCCTCAAGGTCTGCACGGGAAAGACGACATCCAGCTTATTGTTTTTGGATGAAAAGGAGTGCGTGAGCAAAGTTGCTTCCGCCTGTATCGGCTGCGGGCGCTGCTGGCAGGCATGCCCGATGGGGCTCGCCCCTAACTTCATCGAAGCCGCGCTCTTTGCAAAGGATTATGCGGAGGCCAAGCGCTGCGGGGCGCTTTCCTGCATCGGCTGCGGCTGCTGTTCGTATGTCTGTCCCGCAAAGCGCTTTTTGGCGCAGAGTGTGCGGCTCGCACAAAAGACCATCCGCGGGAGGGGCATCTGATGGCTGAAATCTCCAATTATAAGGTCGCTGCGTCCCCGCACGAACTGGATAACTCGAACACCCGCCGCATCATGCTGGACGTGCTCATCGCGCTCCTGCCCTGCGTCGTCTGCGGAACGCTGTTCTACGGGCTGTATTCGCTGCTGCTCGTCGTCATCTGTACGGCGACCTGTTTTCTCTCCGAACAGATCTTCAACCTCGCGCGCCGCAAGCCGTTCACGCTTGACTTGTCTGCCTTAGTCACGGGCGTCATTTTAGGCCTGAACCTTCCGCCCCGCGCGCCCTGGTATATTCCCGTCATCGGCGGCGTATTTGCCATCGTCATCGTTAAAATGCTTTTCGGAGGCATCGGCAAAAACTTTGCCAACCCCGCCGCGACGGCGCGCGTGTTTCTGCTGCTCGCGTACAGCTCCGTCATGGCTCAGTACATCGGCGCGGATATTTCCGGAAATCTGCTCGGCCTTCCGACGGACATCGTCACCGCCCCGACTTACCTTTCCGGCGGCACGGCGGCCCTCGCCGATTCCTTTTGGGGCGTTTCCGGCTATGCGGGCTACATTTTACAGCTGCTGTTCGGCTACACGGGCGGCAGCATCGGCGAGACCTGCGCGGTCGCCATTCTCGCGGGCGGCGCCTATCTGACGGTGCGCCGCGTCATCGACTGGCGCATCCCCGCCGTCTACATCCTCACGGCGGCGGTCATGGTGCTCGCCTGCTATCAGAGCGCGGCGGAGATCCCTCTGCAGCTGCTCTCGGGCGGCCTGCTCTTCGGGGCCGTGTTCATGGCGACCGATTACGCCACCTCCCCTAAATGGCGGTATAACCGCATTTTTTACGCGATCGGGCTGGGCGTGATCACCGTCATCATCCGCCGCTTCGGCGCCTATCCGGAGGGCACTTCGCTCGCCATCCTGATCATGAACCTGCTCGTTCCGGTCATGGACCGCATGATCCTTCCCGTCCGCTTCGGTCAGCGCACCAAGTCGGGCAAGCCGATGCCGCGCATCGCGCAGTGGACGGCGCTCGGCCTGTGCGGCGCGATGGCGCTCGCGCTCCTCGCCGGCGTCCCTGCGGTGGCCTATACCGAAGTTTCCCTTACGGGCGGCATATACGCTTCGATCCGGGATATCTCCCGCAATTTCCGCGGCGAATACGTGTTTACCGTGCGTGGCAGCGCTTACCTCGCCGATTACGACTATACGCAGCCCCTCGAATACGTCGTCACGCTCGACGGCGCCGGAGAGCGCGTGACGGACATCGAGCCCGTCGAGCAGAGCACGATGGGCTACACCGCCGAGCTATCCCTGTTTGAAGGGAAGACATATCGTGATATTCTCGCTTTGACCGAGCTGGGTACGGATGCCGAGTTGAGCGCGACGCACACCAACGAATCGCTGCGCGCGATGATCCTCGAGTGTTTCGCGGCCTATGATTACAATTTGGCCGATTATGAGGCGGTCGCCTACACCGGCGGCAATGCAAATATCGTCCGCGCGGAGCGGAGGGGCGACCTGTACCGCTTCACGATCGACGGCGTTGCCGATCTCGTCGAATACAATTATCGGCAGCCGCTGTGCTATGCGGTCACGCTGGACGCTTCCGCCGGCACCGTGTACGCGATCACGACGGTCACCGAGAGCACGATGGGTTACACGCTGGATAAGCCGCTGTTCCTCGGCAAGACGGAAGCGGAGCTCTCCGCCATGACGGAGGAGGACATCCAAACGGATATCACGACGGGCGCAACGGTCACCAATGTCGCCGCGCGCGATCTGCTCGTGCAGTGCTTTGCGGCACTGGAGGAGGTGTCGAATGGCTGAAGCAAAGAACAGCGCCGTCTGGAAGAGCATCCTCGTGCTGGCCGTCATCGCGCTGTGCAGCGGGCTGCTGCTCGGATTTTTCAACCTCATCACCTATGTCGATCCGCTGCAGTCCGCCTATGACCGCTTTGCGGAAGATACGGGCGCATCGTTCAGCGAGATGGCGGATGAGGACGGGCAGTCCTACGATAACGGCTCCGTCATCTACTACGCTGTTTCCGATGACGGGGAGTGGAACGCCTTTCTCGTTTCCGGGAGCGGCGGTTACGGAGGAGACGTGCAGGTCTATCTCTATTTCCGCGGCGGCGTACTGGAAAAACTCATCGTTGGCGAAAACGGCGAAACATTCCTCGGCAATTTGGAATCGGCAAACTATTATGATCAGTTCCTCGGCAAGGATGTATCCGAGCTGGAGGGGCTGGATGTCGACTTCGTCTCGGGGGCGACGCGCAGTTCGACGGCCATCGCCAATGCGGTCGATGCGGCCGTGCAGTATTGGAACGAACATGTGGCGGGAGGGAATACGAATGAACAGGCGTAAGATCAAAGAGACCGTTTTCGGCGGACTCATCCGCAATAATCCGACCTTCGTACTGGTTTTAGGCACTTGCCCGACCATCGCGATGACCACCTCCCTCGCGCAGGCGTTCGCGATGGGGATCGCGACGACTTTCGTGCTGATTTTCTCCAATCTGTTCGTCAGTCTGCTGCGCAATCTGATCCCGGACAAGGTGCGCATACCGTGCTACATCGTCATCATCTCTACGTTCGTCATCATTGTACAGATGGTGATGCGCCGATTCCTGCCAGACCTGTACGCGACCATGCAGGCATTCATCGCCCTTATCGTCGTTAACTGCATCATTTTGGCGCGCGCAGAGAGCTTTGCTTCCTGCAATCCGCCCCTGTACAGTGCGCTCGACGGCATTTCGATGGGCCTCGGCTTTACGGGCGCCCTCTGTCTGATCGGCATCGTGCGCGAATTTTTTGCGGGCGGCTCTTTCGCGGGCTTCGCGATCCCCGGTTTCCCCGCCATGAGCGGCGCGGGTGCGAGTGCATTCGGCTTCATCACGTTCGGCTGCATGATGGCCCTGTTCAATTTCGTCATTCAAAAGATCGAGGCGCGCAAGGCGCGGCTCAAACAGGCGTCGCTGCCCCTCTCTGACGGGGCAGGGGAGGTGAAGGCATGACCGTATCCCTCCTATCCGTCATGTTTACGGCAGTGATTTCGCAGAACATCGTGCTCTCGCAGTACCAGGGTATCTGTCCTTTCCTCGGCGTCTCCAAAAAGATGTCGTCGGCGGCGGGCATGGGCTTTGCGGTCATCTTTGTGATGGCGGTGTCCTCCGTATTCTGCTGGCTGGTCTACAACTATATCCTGCTGCCGCTGGGGATCGATTATCTGTATACGATGGCGTTCATCCTCGTCATCGCCAGCCTCGTGCAGATGCTGGAAATGGCGATCAAGCGCCTCTCGCCCACGCTGTACAGTGCGCTCGGCGTCTATCTGCCATTGATCACCACCAACTGCGCCATCCTCGGTACGGCCAACAGCGCGATCGTGTTTTCTTCGTATAATTTCGTGTATACGTTCTGCGTCTCGGTCGCGACGGGCGTCGGCTTCCTCCTCGCCATCTGTCTGCTGGCAGGCATTCGGCTCAAGACGGACCGTGCGGATATCCCCAAGTGTTTCAAAGGCTTCCCGATCACGCTGATCACGGCGGCGATCATGGCGCTCGCGTTTGCGGGCTTTTCGGGTATTCTGGCGGGGTGAGTTATGGGAGAACAAGTCATTCAGATCCTTCTGGCGGGCGGCGTCATGCTCGCCATCGCCCTCGTCTTCGGCGCGTTTCTCGTCATCTGCGCGCACTTTTTTACGGTCCGCCGCGATGAGCGCATCGATCAGGTAGAGGATTTGCTCGCCAAATCCAATTGCGGCGGCTGCGGCAGGGCGGGCTGCGCGCAGTTTGCGGAAGCGCTCGTCAAAGGGGAGGCAAAACTTTCCGACTGCCGGGCCACGCCGCAGGCCAACAAGGAAAAGATCGCCGAACTTTTGGGCGGCGGCGAGATCGGCGAGGAGACGGTCGCCGTCGTACACTGCAACGGCGGCCATTCCTGTTACGATAAATACGATTATCAGGGGTATGGCGACTGCGCTTCCTGCGAGCTGATCGCGGGCGGCGTCAAGGCATGCCCTGTCGGGTGTATCGGAAAAAAGACGTGCGTCGGCGTCTGTCCGACGGGCGCTCTCGCCGTCGGCGACGGCGGCTATGCCTGCGTCGATAAAGAGAAGTGCATTTCATGCGGCGCCTGTATCGCCGATTGCCCCAAAAAGATCATCGGCCGCATCCCCAAATCGGCGAAAGTTTACATCGCCTGTTCCAATCACGGAAAGGGGAAGGAGGTCATGGAGCTGTGTTCGCACGGCTGCATCGGCTGCGGTATCTGCGTCAAAAATTGTCCGGCGGGCGCCATCACGATGAAGGAAGGCCTGCCCGAGATCGACTATGCAAAGTGCGTCGGGTGCCGCGTCTGCGTGCAGAAGTGCCCCCGCAAATGTATCAAGGAACACTGAGCGGAGGTATTTATGTTGATCCGCCCGTGCGTGCTCTTTGATTTCGACGGGACGCTGTTCGATACGGCTCCCGGTATCCTGCACTGCATGCGCGATGCGCTCGCCTCCTGCGGTTATGATCCCGGTGACGAGGCCGCGCTGCGCCGCTTTGTCGGGCCGCCCGTTCTCGAAGCGCTGCAGGAGTTTTATGGGATGAGCGACGCGGAATCCCGCCGCGTCAAGGATGTATACCGCGCGGCGTACCGCTCGGTCGGGGTGTTCGAATGTTCCCCTATGCCGGGTGCGGAAGAGTGCCTGCGCGCGCTGCATTCCGCCGGTGCCCGCCTCGCCGTCGCGACGTCCAAGCCGCAGTTTTTTGCGGAAGAGATCTCCCGCCGCTTTTGTTTTGACGGCTATTTTGAGGCCGTCTGCGGCGCATTGGACGATGCTCATTCGGGAAAGGCGGAGATCGTGGCCCGCGCGCTGCGCGCATTGGGAGCAGACCCGGAGGATGCGGTCATGGTCGGGGATCGCAAGTATGACGTTTTGGGCGCTGCCGCAAACGGCGTGCCCTGCATCGGTATACGTACCGGCTGCGCTCTCCCGGGCGAGCTGGAAGAGGCGGGAGCCGTTGCCGTCGTCGACGATTTTGCCGCCCTGCGCGCTCAGTTGTTGGGCGAGTAGGACGGCCTCCAAAAACGGGCTGTGCACTTTGCACAGCCCGTTTTTCTGTTTTGTTTGGAATCAACGGACAAATTTTCTATGTTTAGTGAATATTTTACAAATTTTGTGTGAAAAATATTCAAATCAAGTCTTTTACAAAAAATTCACAAAAAAATTTGCACAAAATTTGGAAAAAGCCCTATACAAATTTGTCTTTCAATGGTATAATGTATTCGGTTCAATTTATTTCTTGTTCTATAAGCATTCGATATTTTTATGTTGGATTTATAGATACCAGAAAAATTCATGTCTTTTGGCCTAAAGATTTCAGACAGCAGAGGTGGCATAGTGGAGAAAATCGGTATCATTGACCTTGGTTCCAATTCGGCGCGGCTCGTGATCGTCGAGCTGTTCGGCGAAGGGCATTTCATGGTAGTGGACGAGCTCAAGGAGAGCGTCCGTCTCGGGCAGGATATGGAGCGCGACGGATTTTTAAAGCCTTCGCGCGTGGCGGAGACCATCCGTACCTTAAAGATGTTCAAAAAGCTGGCGGATGCCAGCCGCGTTGACCGCATCATTGCGGTGGCGACGGCTGCGGTTCGCCGCGCAAAAAATCAGCGCAGTTTCTTAGACGAGATCCAGGCGACCTGCGGCATCAAAGTAAAGGTGCTCAGCGAGGAAGAGGAGGCGACGCTCGTCTATCGCGGCGTCATCAACTCGATGGATATTCCCAAGGGTCTCATCCTCGAGATCGGCGGCGGCAGCACGAAGATCGTCTACTACAACCGCCGCAATATGCTCAATTACATCACCCTTCCCTTCGGGGCGGTCACTTTGACCGACCTGTTCAAGGATGACGGCCTCTCGCCGGAAGAGCAGGCGGCAAAGGTCGAGGAATTTTTCACCGAACAGCTGACCGGTATCGACTGGCTGCAGAACATCGACCCGGATACGCAGATGATCGGCGTGGGCGGCTCCTTCCGCAATATCTTTAAGATCAGCAAAATGGTGCGCAAGTATCCGCTGGATACGGTGCATAACTATGTGCTCCCTACCGAGGATTTCGAGTCCATCTATGACATGATCAAGGTGCTCGACCTGGATAAAAAGAAGAAGATCAAGGGGCTCTCTTCCGGCCGGGCAGACATTTTGCCGGCAGCGCTCGCGGTCGTCAAATCGTTCACCCGCTATATGCGGTTCGAAAGTTTTACCATCGGCGGTTCCGGCCTGCGCGAGGGGATCATGTTCAATCAGGCGATGCCGATCACTCTCGAAAAGCCCATTTCCGATATTCTCGGATACAGCCTGAATACGCTGGTCAAGTATTACGAATGCAACGAGAAGCACGTCGAACACGTCGTCAATCTCTCCGTACAGCTGTTCAAGCAGCTGCGCGTTCTGCACAAATTCCCGCGCCAGTACTTAAAGATCCTCAAGGTCGCCGCAACTTTGCATGACTGCGGCAACCGCATCAAATTTTATAATCATCAGAAGCACAGCTGGTACATGATCCTCAATTCGACGCTGTACGGCATCACCCATCGCGAGATCGTGCTCGCCGCCTTCGTCGCCGGCTGTCACAAGAAGGAAGATATCTCTCCGGTCGATTGGATGCGCTATAAAGATATCGTGCAGGAGGAAGACCTCGATGCGGTGCGCAAGCTGGGCGTCATGCTCCGCATAGCGGAGAGTCTTGACCGCAGCTGCAGTTCCACCATCAAGGGCATCAACTGCGACGTGCTCGGCGATTCGGTGATCATGAAGACGGAAGTGGAGGGCGACGCTTCGCTGGAGATCCGCGACGCACTGAGCGCCAATCTCGAGTTCCGTAAATCTTTCCGCAAAAATCTGCAAATTCTCTGAGGAACGATAGCCGCAATGTCCGTTGCGGCTATTCATTTGATTGCTATGGAAATTATTTTAGCCAGCGCCAGTCCGCGCCGCCGCGAGATCCTCGCGCATCTATTGCCTGCATTTTCCGTCTGTCCGGCGACCTGTTCGGAGACGGCGGATTTTTCACAGCCGCCCGATCGGATCGTCGAGCAGCTCGCAAGGCAAAAGGCGGAAAATGTCTTTTTGCAGCATCCGGCCGCGATCGTTTTGGGTGCGGATACCATCGTTTGGGCAGAAGGAAAGGTGCTCGGGAAGCCGAAGGATGCGGCGGATGCCGTGCGGATGCTCCGCTCTCTGTCCGGCAAGGCACATTGCGTGTATACCGGCTATTGTCTGCTCGGTCCGTCCGTCGATATCGGCGGGAGCGCCGTGACGGAGGTTTGTTTTCATGACCTGACCGACGAATGGATCGCCGAATATGTCGCGACCGGTTCTCCGCTGGATAAGGCGGGCGCTTACGGCATCCAGGACGATGCCCGCCTCGTGCGCTCCATTCGCGGCAGTTATACCAATGTTGTCGGATTGCCGGAAGAGGAGATCGCTGCGCGCCTGACTGAGATCGGGGTGCTGCCATGAACCGTTTGGCCATCGATTTCGGCACGTCCGAAACAAAAATTTATCTGGAAGGCAACGGCATCGTGCTCGTTGAACCGACCATAGCAGCCGTTTCGTCCGGCACCCGCGACGTGCGCGCTGTCGGGGTGGCGGCGCGGCGGCTGAATGTGGGCGCTTCCGATCTCATCTCTTTTATCCGTCCCGTTTCGGCCGGCGGAATCGCCGATGTCGCTATGGCTGCCGCCGTGTTGGGCGTTTTTCTGAATAAGATCGGCATTCCCCGCCGCAAGGCGCGCCGCGTCGAGGCGCTCTTTTCCGTTCCCTGCGGCGCATCCAATGCGCTGCTCGGAGCGTATGCTTCGGTGGCGGAAAGGTGCTGCTTGGGCAGTGTGCGCTTTGTCGAGGCGCCCATTCTCGCCGCCCTCGGGCAGGGGATGGCCCTGGGCGATCGGGCGGCCTTTGTCGTCGATATCGGCGCCGCTACGGCAAATATCGCGGCAGTCTCTTCCGACGGGATCGCTGCGGGTATCGGCATCGGTTTGGGCGGAAGCAAACTGGATGCGGACATCGTCGATATGGTGGAGACCCGCATGGGCGTGCATATCGGCCCGGTCACGGCGGAGCGCGTCAAACTCTCCGTCGCTTCCCTGTACGCGGGCGACAATATGCGTACGACCGTCCGCGGAAAGGAGCTGCTGAGCGGCCGCGGCTGTACGGTCACGATCTCTTCGTCCGATTTAGATGTATGTCTCCGCCGTTACGCAGATCTTGTCGCCGAGTATATTCGCCTCGTTCTCGACCGTTTGCCGCCGCGTGCTGCGGCCTTTGCGGTGCGCAGGGGGATTCGCCTCTCGGGCGGCGGTGCGCGGTTAGTCGGCCTCGACGAGTATTGTGCGCAGGCTTTGAATGCGGATGTGATCGTCCCGCAGGAACCGCAGTTGAGCGTCGTTCGGGGCGGCGGGATCGCCGTGCGGGACCTCTCTGTGCTCGATGCGGTCAGTATCGAATATTGAAGAGGATTTGCGCCCTTGCTGTGCGGCTGTACCGGGCAGCGAGGCCGCTTTTTATTGTGGCCGGTGTCGGGCCGAAGGAGTTTTTTGTATGAAGATCATGATCGCGGGCCTCGGCCTGATCGGCGGTTCTGCGGCCAAGGCGCTGCGCCGCGCCGGTTTTGCGCCGGAGGGATGGGATCGCCCCGATGTCCTCAAACGGGCAGTGGAGACGGGCGTCGTCGCTGCGCCGGCGGGCGAACCGTCCGGCTATGACGTCGTCTTTGTCGCCCTTCCGCCGGATGTGGCGATGGATTGGATGGATCAGACTGCCTTCCGCGAGGGAGCGATCGTCGCAGATTTTTGCGGCATCAAAGGGGCGATCGAGCGCCGTATCTATTCCAAACCCCGCAGTTTTCGCTATGTTGGCTGCCATCCGATGGCGGGGCGCGAGGTTTCCGGTTTGGACAATGCGCTGGAAACGCTGTTCGATGGCGCGAGTATGATCATGACACACTGCCCGCAGACGGATGAAGGGGCTGTGCATACGCTCGAGTGGCTGTATACAGCGATGGGTTTCGGGCAGATCAAACACTGTACGGCGGCATATCACGACGATAAGATCGCCTATACTTCGCAGCTCGCGCACGTCGTCAGCAATGCCTATGTCAAGAGCGCTGCCGCAGACGGGTTTCCCGGTTTTACGGGCGGCAGTTTTCAGGACATGACGCGCATTGCGGGCGTCGACGAGGAGATCTGGACCAGGCTGTATATGCTCAATCTTCCCGCGGTGACGCGCGAATTGGAGACGCTCATCGAACATTTGACTCCCTATCTCGATGCGCTGCGCGCGGGGGATGAGGAAAAGCTCAAGGCGCTGCTGCGCGAGGGGCGGCTGCGCAAGGAAGAGCTGGACCGCGAGCGCAAGATCCTGTAACAGGGCGGCTCGCAGTGTGCCGGATAGCCGGCAATTTTCGCAAAATTATTTACAAACTTTCTGTCGTATGTTATAATGGAAGAAAATAGATATTTTCGCCCCAAAGGGCGTGCCGAACATAGCGATGTCTTGCGGCCGGTGCGCGTTTGCTTGATCTCCGAGACGCCTTCCGGCAGCGAGCGCTTTGCCGTATCGGCGACGGCCGCGGAAAAGGCTGCCGGCCCGGTTTATACTTTCGAGCACGGCGGCGCACGCTTTTGTGTCGCCGTAGGGGAGACGGTGCGGATCGGACGCGAGGGCGATTTTGTCTATGAGCTTGTCCTCGATCCGCGTGCGGAGACGGAGATCTGTCTCCGTACGCCCTATGGCGAGATCGGCGCGCGCGTGCGCGTACACGATCTGCAATGCGTGCGGGAGGGGGAAACGCTCTCGCTCGAGTGCGTTTACGTGTTGGATTTTTCTGGGGATCGGCAGCGGCATCGGCTGCGTTTTTCGGCTCGCCCGCAATCGGCGAGAGGGAAGGAAATGATATGAAGATCGAATATTTCGGACATTCGTGCGTTCGCCTGACAGTGGAGGACGGAACGCGCATCCTCATTGATCCGTATGACGGGATCGGTTATCCGATGCCGCGGCTGCGGGCGGAGATCGTGCTCTGCACGCACGGTCATTTTGATCATCACTATTTGGAAGGCGTCGAAGGCGCCCGGGAAGTGATCGAAAAGGTCGGCAGTTATGACCGCGGTCCCGTGCACATCGAGGGGATTGCGGCTTTCCATGACGATGTCGGCGGCGCAAAGCGCGGCAGAGATATCGTATTTGTGATCGAAGACGGCAGTGCGCGCGTGTGCCACATGGGCGATATCGGCGAATTGCCCCGTGCGGACCTGCTGCGCGCGATCGGAAAAGTCGATCTCCTGTTTGTCCCCGTCGGCGGGACATACACGGTGGATGCGGAGGGGGCTCTCGCGTATATCGAAGCCGTGCGGCCGCGCGTCGCCATGGCGATCCATTACAGCTGTTCGGGCTGTTCTTTGGATATCGCAGGGATTGAGTCGCTCTGTAAACTGGCGGGGAACCGCTGCGTGCGATTAAACGTTTCCTCTTTTGATACGGATTTGCTTCCGCGGTATGCAGGGAAGGTCTTGGTCGCCGAGAGGAGGACGGATGCGGGAGAGTGAGCTTTTGCGGATCTACCGTCCCCTGTATGAGTATTTGGACGGGTTGAATATTTACGGCGTGCGCAATCTTGCGCGCGCATTCGGCGTCAATGCACCGACATCGGAGAAAAAGCATGAGCTGATCGTACGCCTGATCGGGGTCGCATCCGGCATCGTGGCACCGGAACCGCGCAGCAATAAGGGGGCGCGCGTCAAATCGGCGGAGGTGCCGCCGGAAAACATCGAGCAGGTCCGCCGTCTCCTCGCAGAATGTAAAGAGACGATGCCCTTTCTTGCCGGGCCGGACAGTGCGGAAAAGGCAGAGTTTCATGACAGTGCCGCCGATCGCCGTACCTCCGGCGGGTATGCAGACCGCCGCTGTATCGGCATCTTGGAGTGCCTCGGCGCGGGCGGACGCCTCTGCACAAAAGACGGTGCTCGTACAGATGTGTTCGTGGCTCAGTCGTGTATCGATGAGTATCGACTGCGTGAAGGGGATCTGATCTCCGGATATGCCGGTGAACGCCGGGAAGGCGGCGCCGAGGTCGTTCAAGTGATCGGCGTAGGAGGGCTGGCTCCCTCCGCGACGCGCGCCCTGTTCGAAGATTTTTTTGCACAGTTTCCGGCCGAACGGATCTCGCTTTCGTCCTCTGCGTGCGCGCCCATGCGGGCGGCCGATCTTCTGTGCCCGATCGGGAAGGGACAGCGCGTCCTGTTCCGTGCGCCGGCTGCGGGCGGCAAAACTTCTTTTATCCGGGAAATGGCGCACTGCGCTGCCTTGGCGGATTTGCGTACGGTCATCCTTGCATTCGGGCGCCCGGAGGAATGTTCCGAGCTTTCTGCGGCCGTTCCGTCGGCTTCCGTCTTTGCGGCGCCTTTCGGGGCGCTTCCGGCAGAAAGGCTGCGCGCCGCGCGTTTGGCGCTCGCTTACTGCAAGCGCATTGCCGAAGCGGGAGGGGATGCGGTCCTGTTGCTCGATTCTCTCGCCGAACTGGTCCGCGCCTGTGCGGCGGAAGCCGATTATCACGGCGAGCGCAGAGCAGAGGTGCTTTCCTTTGCCGAACGGCTGTTTGCATCGGCGCGCCGGCTGAAGGGAGCCGGTTCTCTGACCGTCGTGGCATCGGCGCCGTCGGAAGATGGATCGATCGATCGGTTCGCGGATGCTGCCAACAGTCTGTTGTACGGCTCCGCTGAATGGATCGCTCCCGGAGAGGGATTCGGTATCGATTTTGCCCGGTCGTCTACGCGGCGGGCGGATATGCTTTTGAATGATGCAGAGCGCGCGTCGGCAGCTTCTCTGCGCGCACAGATCGCGCAGAACGGCGCTTCCGGCATGGCCGCGGTTTTGCAAAGCATGAAAAAAGAGAATTTATAAAGAGGTATATGATATGAAAAAGTACTATGCAGGTATCGATTTTGGCGGAATGAGCGCTAAAGCCGGGCTTTTCGACTCTGAGGGGAATATGATCGCCAAGGATACGGTCAAAACCTCGCGCGAGGAAGGCTATCTGACGACTGTCGTCAAGATGGCGCAGCTGGTGCGCGGTTTGAGCGAGCGGTACGGCGGAATGTCCGAAGTGGGGGCGGTAGGCATCGGCTCTCCCGGCGTCATCGACGGCGCTTCCGGCGTCGTGGTCCGCTGGAGCAACTATGACTGGCGCGATATGCCGCTCGGGCCGGATCTTGCCGTCAAGCTGGGCGTACCCGTGTATGTCGCCAACGATGCGAACGCGGCCGCGCTCGGCGAAGCGAAGTTTGGTGCCGGCAAAAGCTACGAGGACAGTATCCTCATCACGCTCGGGACGGGTGTGGGCAGCGGCATCATCATCGGCGGGAAGATCTTTGAAGGTTTCCACGGCGCCGGCGGCGAGGCGGGCCATATGGTCGTTTCCATCGGCGGGATCCCCTGCGGCTGTGGCCGCCGCGGCTGTTTTGAGCAGTACGCTTCTGCGACGGCGCTCATGCGGGACACGAAGCGCGCCATGTTCGAACATAAGGACAGCCTGATGTGGAAGATCGCGGGCGATCCGGAAAATGTGGACGGGAAGACCGCTTTTGACGCCGCTAAGGCGGGCGACGAAGTCGGCAGTCAGGTCGTCAAAAATTATATCATGTACCTCGGGGAAGGGATCCTGAACCTTGTCGGCATTCTTCGTCCGCAGGCGATCCTGTTGGGCGGAGGCGTCTCGAATCAGGGAGAATATCTCCTGCAGCCTTTGCGCAAATATGTCAGCGAGCGCCTGTATGTCGATTGCGAGCGCGTTCCCCTCGCGATCGTCCGCGCGACACTCGGCAATGATGCCGGCATCTATGGCGCGTATGCGCTCGCCGTCGGCAAGTAAGGACTGTTTTAGTCGGCGCGGTGAGCGCCCGATTCCAACCAAAGGACCGCGCGCCCGTATTCGGGCGCGCGGTCTTCGGAGGGGAGGCTTATGAACTCATCCGAAAAGAAAAAGAGAGGTCGATGGATACGCCTTGCAAGCATTTTATTGGCCGTATTGCTTTCCCTCGCGATCGTGGCGGGTATCCTCGTCGATCGGTTTGTCGTTCGGTTGGATCATTTGGCGATGTTTTTGGCTGCGCCGGATATACCGGAGCGCCGCGCGGGCGAGCTGCGCGTCCATTTTGTGGATGTGGGGCAGGGCGACTGTACCATCATTGAATTTCCGGACGGCAAGACGATGATCGTCGATGCCGGGGATACGGGCATGTCTTCGCGTCGGGCGGTTATCTCGTACGCGCACGCTTTGGATATCGATACGTTTGATATTTTGCTGTTGACCCATCCGGACAGCGATCATGCCGGCGGGATGGCGGACGTGCTCGCGTGCTATGGCGCCGAGCAAATCTGGATGCCCTATTGTCTGAACACCCATGTCAATGCGCCGTACGCAGCGTTTGTGGAGGCTGCGGCGGAAAGCGGCGCATCTATGCTCATCTCGCAGATGTACCGCAGCGTCCTTTCGGACGATATCGATCACTTTTATTACGGCATGATCCTTGCGCCCCTCTCTCCGGAGATCGAGGACAGCGCCTATACCGAGCCGAACGCCGCGCCGGCGGGAGAGGAGGAGTTCAACGACGCCTCTGCTGTCCTGTATATCGAGTACGCGGGCCGCAGGCTGCTTTTGACGGGCGACGCTTCCTCAAAAGTCGAGGATAAACTGGTTGAGGATTATTTGGTGACGGAAGGGGAGATTTTTGCAGTTGAAGCGGAGGCGGAGTGGGGAAGACAGCTTTTGGAGCCTCGGCTGGAGGGACTGGATTTTCTGAAAGCCGGGCATCACGGCAGTTCCGGATCGACAGGCAGGGATCTTGCCGAACTATGCTGCCCGAAGGCATTCTTTGTGAGCGCAGGGGCGGACAATCCGTACGCGCATCCTTCCATGGCCTCGGCGGAGCGCGTCCTTGCAGCTTCGCCTTCCGCGCAGATCTGGCGCACGGACGAGGTCGGGAGTATTCTGTTGACCGTCCGTGCGGACGGTTCCTGGACGGCGGCAGCCGTCAATGATCTTGCATGAGAGATCTTCTGCGGGAAGATCTTTACGAATATACGGAGAAATTGAATTATGCTGAAATGGATGACGAGCGGTGAGTCGCACGGCAGGGCGCTCACAGCGATCGTAGAAGGGCTTCCTTCCAATTTAGAAGTGGACACAGAGGAGATCGATCATTATCTTGCGCTGCGCCAGAGCGGATACGGCCGCGGGGCGCGGCAGAAGATCGAATCGGACCGCGTACAGATCTTATCCGGGGTGCGCGATCGGCGCACGCTGGGCAGCCCCGTCTGTCTGCTCGTAGAAAATCGCGATTATGTCAACTGGGAGCCGTATATGTCCCCTTATGGGGCGGATGTGAGCGCCCGCCGACTGACGCGCGTGCGCCCGGGGCATGCCGATCTGACAGGGCTGCGCAAGTATGATCAGACGGATGCGCGCAACATTTTGGAGCGGGCATCCGCCCGCGAAACGGCAGTGCGCGTTGCGGCGGGTACGCTCGCGCGCATGTTCCTGCGCGCGCTCGGGGTCGAGGTGACGGGCTATGTCCGCTCGGTCGCCGGGATCACAGACGAACGGGAATATACCTTCGAGGAATTGCGCGGTGTGCAGCAGTCTGAGCTTTTTATGCCTGACGAAGTACTTTGCAAACAAGCAAAAGAGCGCATCGATGCGATCAAAGAAGCGAAAGATACGGCCGGAGGCATCGTCGAGGTGCGAGTGCGCGGGCTGAAAAGCGGGTTTGGAAGCTGCATGAGTTACGGTGAAAAGCTGGACGGACATCTCGCCGGCGCGGTCATGGGGATCCAGGCGATCAAGGGCGTCGAGATCGGCTTGGGCTTTGCTGCGGCGATGCGGCCGGGCAGCGCCGTTCATGACGAGATCTATTCGGAAAACGGCCGCTTTGTGCGCCGCACCAACAATGCGGGCGGCATCGAAGGGGGTATGTCCAACGGGGAAGAGATCGTCCTGCGGGCGGCAATGAAGCCGATTCCCACCCTTATGCGCGGGCTGAACACGGTCGATTTTGAGACGGGCGAGGCCTGCCGCGCGGCAACGGAGCGCAGCGACGTCTGTGCGATCTGTGCCTGCGAAGTGGTCGTCGAGAGCACGGTCTGCTTTGCGCTCGCACAAAAGGTGCTGGAGAGGCTGGGCGGCGACAATATGAGGGAGATCGCCGCGCGTTACGGCGCTCTCGCCTAAGGAGGGACTATGCAGATCATAGAAGTGCATACAAAATCGCGGCCGAGCACGGTGTTTTGCGGCGCGGGTTCTGCCGAGATGGCTTCCGAATACCTGCGCGGTGCGCAGGCTTTCGTCGTTACCGATACCAATGTTTCCCGCCTGTATTCGGAGCGGATCGCACAGCTGTTTCCCGGGGCGCCCGTCTGCGTGCTTCCCGCGGGAGAGCGCTATAAAAGCCGGACAAGTTTGTTTCGCATCCTCGACGCGATGCTGGATGCGCGCCTGCATCGTTCCTCCGTCGTCGTCGCGCTCGGCGGGGGTGTGATCGGAGATATGGCGGGCCTCGCCGCGGCCCTGTATATGCGCGGGACCCGTATCGTCCAAATGCCGACGACCCTTCTTGCGCAGGTGGATAGTTCCGTCGGCGGCAAGACAGCGGTCGATTATCGCGGCGTCAAAAATGTGATCGGGGCGTTTTATCAGCCGGAGCGCGTCTACTGTGACCCGCTCTTTTTGGAAACACTCCCTCCGCGCGAGATCCGCTGCGGTCTCGGTGAAATCATCAAGACCGCTCTTTTGGACGATTCCATCGGTCAAAAGATCCGCGAAAACACGGGCCGTCTGCACGATCTTGCCTTTCTGCACGATCTTGCGGCGGATTGCGTCCGTTTTAAGGCGGGCATCGTCGAGCGGGATGAAACGGAAAGCAGCGGCCTGCGCAAGTGTCTCAATCTCGGCCATACGACGGGACACGCGCTCGAATTGCTCTGCGGCAGGCGCTCGCACGGAGAATATGTGCTGATCGGCCTTTGGCTGGAGAGTTTTATTGCAGAGGGAGAGGGGGTGTGCACACCCGCTTATGCACAGGAAGTGCGCAGCTTCCTCTCTCTTGTTCAGCCCCGCATTCCGCGCATTCCCAATGCTGCGGAGGGGCTGCGGTACGCTCTGCTCGACAAAAAGAACAATGGCGGCGATATTTCCTTCATCCTGCCCAAGGCGCGCGGAGAATATGCAGAATTGGCGCTCACGCCCGAACGATATGAGCGGTATTTGAACATCCTTGCGGGGGAACAGGCATGAAGATCCGTCCTCGTTTTTCTTTTTCCGGCGATTTTAAGATCCCGGGCGATAAATCGATCACGCACCGCGCTGTGCTTTTCAACGGCATCGCGGCCGGAGAAGCTGTCGTTACCAATGCGCTTTTGGGCGCCGATTGCCTCTCTTCCGTCGCCTGTATGCGCGCTCTCGGGGCGCAGATCGAGGTAGAGGGGGATAAGATTCATGTGCGCGGGGCGCAGGGGCTGCGCGCGGCCGATTGTGACTGCGGCAACAGCGGTACGACCATGCGCCTGCTCATGGGCCTCGTGGCGGGGCAGGGCGTGGATGCGCGCCTGACGGGAGACGATTCCCTCTCCCGTCGCCCGATGGAGCGGGTGGCGGCGCCCCTGCGCCTATTGGGTGCTGACATCGAGACGACGGAAGGGCATGCGCCCGTCGCGGTGCGTCCTGCCCGCCTGTGCGGTTGCACGGTGGATACGCAGGTCGCCAGTGCACAGGTCAAGAGCGCACTCATCCTCGCGGCACTGGGCGCAGACGGCGAGACGGTCGTGCGCGAACCTCTCCTTTCGCGCGATCATACCGAGCGCATGCTTGCGGCGATGGGGGCAGATCTTCACGCGGACGGCTGTACGGTAACAGTGCGGCGCAGTTCGCTGCGCGCGGTCGATGTTGCCGTACCGGCAGATATTTCCAGTGCGGCCTATTTTATGGCGCTCGGCGCATTGTGCGGCGAAACGCTCTGCCGCGGCGTCGGCATCAATCCCACGCGTACGGGCATCCTGACCGTATTCGATCAGATGGGCGTCGATTACGCGCTGGAAAATATGCGCACGGTGTGCGGCGAACCGGTCGCGGATATTCGCGTCCGTAAATCCGCTCTGCGAGCCGTGCGGCTCGGCAGAGCGGTCATGCCTTCCCTGATCGACGAATTGCCCGTCATCGCAGTACTCTGTGCCTATGCGGACGGAGAGAGCGTTATCTCGGGAGCGGAGGAGCTGCGCGTGAAAGAGAGCGACCGCATCCGTACGACGGCGGCGATGCTGACGGCGCTCGGCGGCGATGTGGAGGAGCGTCCGGATGGCTTTATCATCCGCGGCAAAAAGAAACTGCGCGGCGGAACGGTCGATTCCTGTGCGGATCATCGCATCGCCATGAGCGGCGCCGTCGCGCTCGCGGCGAGCGAGCAGGGCGGCGAGATCCTCGGCGCAGAGTGCGTCGACATCTCCTTCCCGAACTTTTTTACCTTGCTTGATTCCTGAAAACGGAGGTATACCATCATGTATAAAATGGCAGTGATCGGAAAAGACGTGTCCAAATCGGACAGTGCAAAAATGCACACATTTGATTTTCGCGGTTTGGGCAGCGAGTGCGAGTATGAACTGATCTCGGTTTCCAAGGAGGATCTGGACAGTACGGTCAAGCGCCTGATGTCGGGCGATTACGATGCGTTCAATGTCACGATCCCATATAAGCTGGATATTATCCCCTATCTTGACCGCCTCGAGGGGGATGCGCGCACTTTCGGCGCCGTCAACCTCGTAAAGGAAAAAGTCGGCTATAATACGGACGGGATCGGCTTTCAGCTCCTGCTCGAAAATAACGGGATCCGTCCCAAGGGGGTGAAGGTGCTCGTGCTCGGCGCAGGGGGCGCTGGCCGCAGTGCTGTCAAAAAACTCGCGGATGCGGGTGCGGATGTCTATGTCTATGATCTGCGCAAAGAGAGTGTGGATAAACTTTACGAGGAATTTGGATGCTTTACGCCGCTTGCTGTCCTTGAACCGGACGATTATGACCTCATCATCAACATCACGGGCGTGGGCATGCATAAGACGGAGGGCATCTCACCTGTCGGCGCAGACATTTTGTCCCGCACGAAAATGGCGTGTGACCTCATTTATTATCCGCGCAAGAGCGAGTTTCTGCGCATTGCCGAATCGCTGGGCAAACCCATCCTGAACGGGGAGGGCATGCTGTTTTACCAGGCGTATTACGGCGACTGCATCGTCCTCGGCAGAGAGCCGAATGCGGAGGAGGCAAAGGCACTCTTTGAAGAATATCGTCGGGTATATCCTGATTAAATCAATTTGCAAAGTATTGTGCCACACATAAAAAGAATTAAATCAGAGGATAAACGGCAATGAAATTATTGTTTTTGAACGGTGTCAACCTGAATATGACCGGACGCCGCGAAAAGGGCATTTACGGTACGGAAACGCTGGAAGATATCAATGCTCAGCTCGAACGCTTCTGCAAGGACCGCGGGGCGGAATGCGAGTTTTTCCAGACGAATCTCGAAGGGGAGCTCTGCACGAAGATCCAGCAGGCGGATGCAGACGGCATTATTTTGAATGCCGGGGCGTTCACCCATTACAGCTACGCCCTGCGCGATGCGATCGCCTCCGTCCCGACGCCCGTCGTCGAAGTGCACATGTCGAACGTGCACGCGCGCGAGCCTTTCCGCCGCAATTCGGTCATCTCCGAAGTGTGCCGCGGCACGGTGCTCGGCTTCGGGAAAAAGAGTTACTTTCTGGCGGCGGAGAGCTTTTTGTTATGAATATCGTACTCTGTGGAATGATGGGGGCCGGTAAGACGACCATCGGTATTCGCCTATCCGAGCTGACGGGGATGCGCTGGTATGATACGGATGACTTGATCGTCGATAAGTATGGGCGCATCGCGGATATCTTTGAATACTACGGCGAGGGGCGCTTCCGCCAGATCGAGACGGAGATCGTCCATCGCGTGGCGGGTGAGGACAACTGCGTCATCTCGACGGGAGGCGGCTGTGTGCTCCGCCCGGAAAACAGCGCCGCTTTTAAGGAAGGGGGCGGAAAGATCGTATTTCTCAAAGTGGATCTCGAGGTGTTGTTTGCGCGCACGGGGCATACCGGCGATGAACGCCCGCTCTTGAAAAACACGACGTTTGAGAAGATGCGCGCCCTGCTCGAACAGCGCACGCCGATTTACGAAAGCTGTGCAGACTATACGGTCGACACCAACGGCAAGGGCATCGACGAGGTTGCCCGGGAGATTGTTTCGGCCTTCGATCTCCCGCTGATCGGTGGCTGAGATGGGCATGGTTTTCGTGACGGGCGGTTCCCGCGGGATCGGCAGGGCGGTCTGTACGGCGTTTGCACGGACGGGCCGTGATGTCGCGTTCTGCTATTCGCGGGATGAGGATGGGGCTCGCGAGACGGTCCGGCAGATCGAGCGGGAGGGCGTGGGGGCGCTGTCTCTGCGCGCGGATGTTTCTGACGAATCCGCTGTCAAGGCGATGTTTTCCTCCCTTTCCGGCATCGAGATCCTCGTCAACAATGCGGGCATTGCGCTTTTTGAGCAGATACAGAGTACTACGTCAGACATGTGGCGTCGGGTCTTTGCCGTCAATGTGGATGGGGCTTTCTTTTGTACGCGCGAAGTGATCCCGAAATTCCTGCGCCGCGGCGGCGGGTGTATCGTCAACATTTCCTCCGTCTGGGGGGAGGTCGGCGCCTCGTGCGAGGCGGCGTATTCCGCTTCCAAAGCGGCGCTGATCGGCTTTACGAAGGCTGCGGCCAAGGAACTTGCCCCGTCGGGGATCCGCGTCAATTGTGTTTCCTGCGGGATCATCGATACCGACATGAATGCCCGCCTGTCCGATCGAGAAAGGGAGGAATTTCTTTCCGCGGTGCCGTGCGGCAGGGTCGGTACGGCAGAGGAGGTCGCTGCGGCGGCCGTGTTTCTCGCCGAACATCGATATGTGACAGGCGAAGTACTTCGCGTCGATGGCGGATTGCTGTAAAAATGCGCTTTTTTATGGAATGACGTTTTTTTGAAAAAAATTCCTTTGAAAAAAGGTTTTTTTCTTTTTTTGACGAAATTATTTAATGGTACGGTCGTTACCCGTGCGGCGTGCCATTATTATTTTGCCGCGCCTGCGGCGCAAGGAGCGCAAACGATGGAACAGCTGGTCGGGAAAGAGCGTACCTATCGCATCGAGGAATTGTTTTTTTCCCCGTATGCCTGCCGTTCGGATCGGACGAAGGGTAGGCTGCGCGAGGAGGAGCCCTGCAATATGCGCACGGACTTTCAGCGGGACCGTGACCGCATCATTTACAGCAAGGCATTTCTTCGCCTGAAAAATAAGACGCAGGTCTTCTTTTCGCCGGAAGGCGATCATTTTCGTACCCGCATGACGCACACCATCGACGTCTCGCAGATCGCGCGCTCCATCGCGCGCAGCCTTGCGCTCAACGAGGATCTCGCCGAAGCGATCGCCCTCGGGCACGACTTAGGGCATACTCCGTTCGGGCATGCGGGCGAGCGCGTCCTCAACAGCCTTGCTGCGAACGGATTTGCGCACAACGTGCAGTCCCTGCGGGTCGTCGACGTGCTGGAAAAAGAGGGCCGCGGTCTCAATCTCACTTTTGAGGTGCGCGACGGCATCCTGAACCACAAACAGAGCGGCAAGCCCGCCACGCTGGAGGGAAAGGCCGTTTCCCTTGCGGATCGCATTGCCTACGTCAATCACGATATCGAGGACGCCATTCGCGCCGGCCTCCTGCATGCAGAGGACCTCCCGAAAGAGGAAGTTCGCGTGCTCGGTTCCACCTCGCGCGACCGCATCAATACGATGATCACTTCCATTTATGAAAACAGTATCGGCAAGGACCGCGTCGCCATGGGCGAAAAAGAGGCGCACGCACTGGAAAATTTGCGTTCCTTTATGTTTGAAAAAGTGTACATAACTCCGCTTTCAAGGAAAGAAGAGGAGCGCGCCAAGCGGATGCTTTCCGCGATGTACGAATACTTTTTGAAAGACCGCGAGCGGCTGCCCGCCTTCTATCTTTCGCTCGCCGAGCAGTACCCGATCGAGCAGGTCCTGTGCGATTATCTCTCGTCGATGACGGATAAATTTGCGGTCGCCGTTTTCAATAATATTTTCATTCCGCACAGCTGGGCGTTGACCGAAAAGGACATCGAAGATATCTGATCACTCTGCCGTGCAAGGATCTTTCGGGGGACAAGCTATGGCAAAAGGACTGGATCCGGAATACCTGCAACAACTCAAAAATAAAAACGATCTCGTCGAGGTGGTCGGGGCATACGTTCCGCTGGAGCGCAAGGGCGGCAACTGGTGGGGGCGCTGCCCCTTCCATCACGAAAAGACTCCTTCGTTTACCGTCAATGCGGAGGGGCAGTTTTACCACTGCTTCGGCTGCGGCGTCTCGGGCGATGTGATCACATTTATCCGCGAGATCGAATCGGTCGATTTTATGGACGCCGTCAAGATCCTGGCAGATCGCGCCAAGATGCCGCTGCCGGAGATGAACTTCGATACCGAAAAGACGGCGGAACAAAAGCGCCGGAGAGATGCCGTATTGCAGATCCTGCGCGCGGCTGCTCACTTTTATTTGGATAACCTCAATTCGGGCAGGGCGGATGCGCATGTGCAGTATATCCTGGATCGAAAGATCGCGGCGCCCGTCGTCCGCAAGTTCGGTTTAGGAGCTTCGCTCGATTTCCGTTCTCTCCCGCAGTTTTTGCTGGATAAGGGCTTCCGCCGGGACGATATCCTCGAGAGCGGCGCGGTCACCGTGTCAGAAAAAAACGGTCGGCTGGTCGACGCACAGGCCGGGCGGCTGATCTTTCCCGTCATCAATGCCTTTGGCGATGTCATTGCCTTCGGCGGGCGCGTACTGGGAAAGACGGATTTTGCAAAATATAAAAATACGCGCGAGACGATCGTATTCAACAAGAGCAAGACGCTTTATAATATCAATTTAGTCAAAAAACTCAAAAAGGCATCCGGCTTAAAGGATCTCATCGTCGTGGAGGGGTATATGGATACGCTGTCCCTCTTTCAAGCGGGGTTCCGGAATGTGGTGGCAAGCATGGGGACGGCGCTGACCAAAGATCAGGCTCGCCTCGCCAAGCGATATGCAGACAGCGTCTATATCAGTTACGACGGCGATTTTGCCGGACAAAAGGGCGCGATCCGCGGCTTGGAAATTTTGCGCGACGAGCAGATCAACGTGCGCGTCGTGCCGCTGCCGGAAGGGCTGGATCCGGACGACGTGATCAAGCGCCAAGGCAGCGAAGGCTATCAAAAATGCCTGGATGCCGCCATGCCCCTGATCGATTTCAAACTGGAAGTCGCCCGCCGCAAGTACGATCTGACGAAAACGGAGGAGCGGCGGAGCTATATCGCCGAAGCTCTCAAAATCATCCGCGAAGCGGACAGCGAGAGTTTAAAAGAGGAACTCCTGAAACAGCTGCGCGACCGCACGGGCGTGACATACGAGTCGCTCCGCCGCGACTTGGACAGCGAGTCAGCTCCCGCACCGCGCACGGAGACCGCAGCCGGTCCCGCTTTGCAGGGCGATCCGGCCATGCAGGGGGACGGGGCGGATCGCTTGACGCGCGCCTGCCGATTTGTGCTCGCGGCTGTCCTGTTCGGCGCCCGGTATGCGAAAAATTTTGATATTTCGGGTGTCAGATTTACAGATCCTGTGCATAATACCATCGCGGAATATATCAAAGAGAGGCAAAAAAGGGGGGAACCGGTCAGAGCAAGCGCGCTTTTCGATCTTTTTGACGAAAACACGCCCGAGCTGAATGAGATACTCGACTTAAGCGTCGGCGACGCGATGCAGGGAGAAAACGGGGCGCGCTATTTCGAAGCGTGTATCCGCTCGCTCGAATGTGCCCAATTGACCGAAGAGCTCGACCGCCTCAGTGCGCTCTGCGATGCAGAGACCGATCTCGCCAAAAAAAAGGAGATGACTCGCCGCATTTTGCAGTTGACCATCCAGTTAAAGCAATTCAATTGACCGCCTTACCTTTCACGGGGCGCGTTTTCAATACGTTTTCAAAATTTTTTAACATAAGCGGAGGACATGAGCATTCATGAGTGTTTCCGAACAAAAACTCAATGAGATCCTGAAACAGATCATCGGCGAATATCGCCAAAAGGGCAGTATTTCGACCGATGTTTTGTGCGACATCTTGGAAAAGATCGATACCAGTCCCGATCAGATCGACTATATCTATAAGTCCATCGGCGAGGCGGGCATTCAGATCGTAGACGAGGACGAGCGGGACCGCGAACTCTTCGAGCAGGCCCTCAAAGACATCGGCTTAGACGACCCCGTCAAAATGTATCTGAAAGACATCGGACGCGTGCCGTTGCTTTCTGTAGATGAAGAGGTCGAGCTGGCCCGCAAGATGCAGGAAGGGGACGAAGCGGCGAAAAAGCGCCTTTCGGAGGCGAATTTGCGCTTGGTCGTTTCCATTGCCAAGCGCTATGTCGGCAGAGGGATGCTCTTCCTCGATCTGATCCAGGAGGGCAATCTCGGCCTGATGAAGGCGGTCGAAAAATTTGATTACCAAAAGGGTTTCAAATTTTCGACGTATGCGACCTGGTGGATCCGCCAGGCGATCACGCGCGCCATTGCAGACCAGGCCCGCACCATCCGTATCCCCGTGCATATGGTCGAGACGATCAACCGGCTCACCCGCGCATCGCGCATTCTGCTGCAGCAGCTGGGCCGCGAGCCGACTCCGGACGAGATCGCCAAGGAGCTGAACATGCCCGTCGAGCGGGTGCGCGAGATCCAAAAGATCGCGCAGGATCCCGTTTCGCTGGAAACGCCGATCGGCGAAGAAGAGGATTCACACCTGGGCGACTTCATCGAAGATGACCGCGCGACGACGCCGTCCGATTCGGTTGCCTTCACCATGCTGAAAGAACAGCTGCTCGGCGTGCTGGATACTTTGACTCCGCGCGAGGAGAAGGTGCTGCGCCTGCGTTACGGCATCGATGACGGCAAGCCCCGTACCCTCGAAGAGGTCGGCAAGGAATTCAATGTCACCCGTGAGCGCATTCGTCAGATCGAGGCGAAGGCGCTGCGCAAACTGCGCCATCCTTCGCGCAGCAAAAAGCTGAAAGATTTCCTCGACTGATCTATGAAGAATACCCGCCGACTCCGTATCCTCTGCGGCGAACTGCGCCCCTGCGGCCGCTTTGCCGATGTCGGCTGTGATCACGGATACTGTACACTGTATATGCTCGAGCGCGGGCTGTGCCGCACGGCCGTTATTTCCGATATCAGTGCGGGCAGCCTGCACAAGGCGGAGCTGCTGTTGGCGGATTATATTGCGGCCGGCCGCGTGCAGAGCGTCTGCTGCGCCGGGCTGGCCGGCATTCCGCGCGACACCGAGGAGGTGCTCATCGCGGGCATGGGCGGAGAGGAGATCCTCAGTATATTGAAAGATGGATTCCTGCCCCCCGTCCTCGTCCTTCAACCCATGAAGCACGCCCCCAAACTGCGCCGCTTTTTGTTGGAGAGCGGCTACGCGATCGAGCGCGATTACACTTTTACGGACGGCAAGCATTATGATTTGCTGCGCGCCGTGCGCGGCGGGGATATGCGCGCTTATTCCGCGCGTGAGATCGAATTCGGTTACGACAATATCCATACGCCTACAGAGGAGTTTGTTTCCCTCTTAAAGGAGGAGTCGGAAAAGTGCCGCGCCCGTTTGGCAGCGGCCGGTAAACCTGTCCCCGCGGTGGAGGCGCGCCTGCGGGAGCTTACGGAGGTCATTCATGAAGTTGCGCGAGATCTATGAGCGCATCGACGCGCGCTATCCCAAACGTCTGAGCGATGATTATATTGCAAAGTACGGCGGACATGATAACAGCGGCATCCTTTTGTTGGATGAAGGAGCGGAGATCGGCGGGGCGCTCTTTTCCCTCGATTTGTCTCCGGGCGCGATCGCTGCGGCGAAAGAGAAGGGCATGAACTTGATCGTCACGCATCATCCGGCCATCTTTTTTCCGATTGCAAATATCCGAACGGATGACGCTTTGGGAGCCCGTTTGCATGCCTGCCTGCGCAATGGGATCGGCGTCATTTCCATGCATCTCAATCTCGACTGTGCCGTTGGAGGCATCGACGAACAGCTTGCCCGTGCGGCGGGCGCTGTCGGGGAGATGCGTATCGGCGAGCTGCTCTCGTCGGGCGGATATGGCCGCGCCTACGCGGTCGAAAGATGTTCTCTCTCTGCGTTTTCCGCACGGTTGGGCGAGGTGCTGCGCACTCGCCGGATGTTTGTTTACGGTGATCCGGAGGCGGAGATCACCCGGGCGGCGTCCTTCTGCGGGGCAGGGCTGGATGCCGGCGCCATTGCCGCAGCCAAAGCCTATGGGGCGCAGGTCGTCGTTTCGGCAGATATCAAACATAATTTCATTTGCGACGCGCTCGAATCCGGGCTGTGCGTCGTGCAGCTCACGCATTATGCGAGCGAAAATTACGGATTTCAGAAAATTTATCAATCTCTCAGTGCGGAACTCGGCGTTCCGAGCGCCTTTTATGAAGACGTGCATATGCTCTGAGAGGGGAGGTAGCATAAATGATCGATGAATTGTTGCAGTATCAGGAGGCGGACGGCCGTTTGCGTGCCGTCGAGCAGGAGATCGCCGCGACGGAGGAGCGCAAAAAGTATATGTCTGCGCGTAAGTTCCTGGAAAAAGCGCCCGAAAAGCTGGATGCGCTGGATGCGAAGGCGGCGGAACTGAAGCATTTGTTTGAATTGCTCGAAAAGAAATATGCCGAGATCGCCGATACCATCAAGGATTATGAAAATCTGGATGAGATGGTAGACGAGCAGGGCGGCGAGATCTCTTTTTATAAAAAGAACGCTTCGCAGATCGCGGACAATCTGCGCGGATTAAAGGCGGAGATCAATAAGCTCGCTTCGCAGATCGAGAGCGCATCTGCCGAATACCAGGCAGCCAAAAAGCAGACGATCGCCATGCAGAAGCAGTATAAAGAATACAAGGTCAAGTACGCAGAGGTGAAGGAATCGCGCGCGGGCGACGTGAAAAAGATCGAGGCGGAGCTCGCGGAGCTCGCAAAAAAAGTTCCTCAAGACACGCTCGTCAAGTATAATGCCAAGCGCAAGGAAAAACTCTTCCCCGTCGTATGCGAAGTTTCCGGCAACCGCTGCCCGCAGTGCGGCATGGAATTGTCCATTGCTGAGTTGGCAAAGCTCGCCGACGGAAATTTTATCGAGTGCGACAGTTGCCGCCGCATCCTGTTCCGCCGCAAATCCTAACGCAATTTTACAATTTTTTGTCATGCAGAGTACTCTGTAAAACGCAAAAAAGAGGGCTTTCGGAAATCGGAAGCCCTCTTTTGTACGGAGACAGATCAGATAGCGGAGATAAGGCCGGCGCCCGCGCAAAACGCGCGGGCGCCGGCCTCTTATTTACAAATTTTGCTATCTTATGTTTCGGGGACAACGGTCACAAAGATTTTGGCTGAAACGCCCTCCATCAATCGGATCTCTACCGTATAATCGCCGATCGTCTTGATGGGGTCCTTAAGCAGGATCTTCTTTTTATCGATTTCATATCCAAGTTCGGCGAGTTTTGCGGCGATCTCGCGGGATGTCACGCTGCCGAACACTTTGCCGTTTTCGCCGCACTTGATGGAAAGGGTCACTTTGCTCTTATCCATCGCCTTGGCAAGGGAGCGGATGGCCGCGATCTCCTCCGCGCGGCGGCGTTCTTCGGCTTCTTTTTGCAGCCTCAGGCTGTTGATCGCAACGGAAGATGCCTGTTCCGCCAGTCCCTTTTTCAGAAGAAAATTTTTGGCGTAACCGTCGCTGACTTCCAAAATGTCGCCCTTTTTGCCGGAGCCCTTCACGTCCTGTTTCAAGATCACTTTCATCGCAGTTTTACCTCTCTGTAAATGGTCATATCTTATTGTACAACGGAACAGTAAAAAAGTCAACCCTTTGCTCATAAACGGCGGCAGATCGCGCATAATAGGGTTACGGAGGTGGAGAATGAATCAGATCAATCAGGCGATCGGCTGTGAAGTTTCCGAATGCATGTTCAACTGCGAAGGTAAAAACTGCACGTTGGACAAGATCGTCGTGGGCAATACCTGCGACTGTGATGCGGAGAGCTGCACTTGCTGCGAAAATTATCGCAGAAGATAAGCGGACCCCCGCATGAAAAGAGAGGGCCGAGCACGGTGTTTATGCCGAGCGCGGCTCTCTTTTCATGTATTTTTACCGTTTTTTCACAAAATATTTTCGGCGATCCTATTGACAAACAGCTTTCTTTTGCATATAATAAAGACGATAATAGTTATTAGTAAAAACTATTATCACTATTGTCATATTATTCCGTGACAAAGTTGCGGGCGAGGCGGATCGCGTATGACAGAGGAGGCAATCACATGAGTTTTGTCGAATTCCATGGCGTCAGCAAGATCTATACGATGGGCGAAAATAAGATCTTTGCGGCCAATGAGGTCAGTTTTACCATTGAAAAGGGTGAATTCTGCGTGATCGTCGGGCCGAGCGGCGCCGGTAAAACGACCGTCCTGAATATGCTCGGCGGCATGGATACCGTTACGGAAGGGCAGATCCTCGTAGACGGGGCAGAAGTCAGCTCTTTTAACGAGCGGCAGCTGACCGAGTATCGCCGCTATGATGTCGGCTTTGTCTTTCAGTTTTATAACCTGATCCAGAATTTGACGGCAAAGGAAAATGTGGAGATCGCGTCAGAGATCTGCCGCCAGCCTCTCGGAGCGGAGGAGACGCTCAAGAGCGTCGGCCTCGCAGAGCGCATGGATAATTTCCCTGCGCAGCTTTCGGGCGGCGAGCAGCAGCGCGTTTCCATCGCGCGCGCCATTGCCAAAAACCCGAAGCTGCTGCTGTGCGACGAGCCGACGGGTGCGCTCGATTACGAGACGGGCAAGAGCATTTTAAAGCTGCTGCAGGACGTCTGCCGCGAGAGCGGCAAGACGGTCATCGTCATCACGCACAACCAGGCGATCACGCAGATGGCGGACCGCGTCATTCACATCAAAAACGGCAAGGTCTTCTCCGAAGAGGTACAGGAACATCCGGCGGATGTCTCCGTCATCGAGTGGTGACTGTGGCGACGGCTGCCCGGGAGGTTGCGCAATGAAAAAATTTAACAAATACATCGTCAATGAATTCAAGACGGGGTTCGGCCGCTTTGTCGCCATCATGGCGATCGTGGCCCTCGGCGTCGGCTTTTTGATCGGCGTCCTGCAGGCGACCCCGGACATGAAGAGCACGATGAGCAATTACTATATCGATAACGCCGCCTATGATGCGGACGTAAAGGGTACGTTCGGTTTGACGCAGGAGAATATCGATGCGATCAAAAACCTGTCCTCGGTGGAGGCCGTGACGCCGCTCATTTCGACCGACCTCCTCGCCGATGACGGAGATGCGGACGTCGCCGTGCGCCTGATCGGTTTGGATGCGGGCAGCCTCGGTGCGAGCGGCAACCTGAACCGCCTCACCCTTTTGGAAGGGGAATGGCCGGATGCTCCCGGCGAGGTCGTGGCCGTACACGGCAGCGATCAGCTGGATGAATTCGGCGTGGGCGATACCTTTGCGCTGGACGCCGCATCGGGTACGTATCAGGACGTCTATCTCGCCGAAGAAGGTGCGGATTCGGTAACGCTTACCGTAGTCGGCGTCGTTTCCTCGCCCGACTATTTTTACGGCGATGGGCGCGAGGTGACGACCGTCGGATCGGGCGTGATCAATGCCGTGCTCGTCGGGCGGATGCAGGATCTGTACGATTTGCAGAAGGATGGGAGCATCTTCTCTCATCTGAGCAACGAAACTCTCATGACAGTGATTCTCGGATCCGAGCCCATCGATGTCGTTTATACCGACTGCTGGGTACAGTTTGCGGACACGGAAGAGTACGAGCGCTTTACCGATTCTTATAAAAATTTTATAGCGGACCGCACGGCGGAACTCGAAGAGATCGTCGACGCGCAGTTGCAGCCCTTTCTCGATCTCATTGCGGCGGCGGAAGAGCGTGGCTTCGGCGACGTGCTCGCGGGCATGGGGATTTCTGCCGACAGCGTTGACTGGCTCATCCTCGACCGGGCAAGCACCAACGTCAGCTATGTCAGCTATGATATGAATGTCGAAAAGGTGCAGGATATTGCCGGCGTCTTCCCCATTTTCTTTATTGTCGTCGCGGCGCTGGTCGCTCTCACGTCCATGACGCGCATGGTGGAGGAGGACCGCATGCAGATCGGCACTTTCAAGGCGCTCGGGTATGCCAAGGGCCGCATCATGTCGAAGTATCTCATCTTTTGCTGCCTTGCCAGCCTGATCGGCTGCGTGGGCGGCGTGTTGATCGGCTTCAGCCTGCTGCCCACCATTTTCTGGCAGGCGTATGGCACGATGTATACGCTTCCGGCTCTTCAATACGGGTTCAGCCCTTGGTTTGCGCTTGCGGTTCTTGTCATTGCCATTGCCGGTACGGCGATCGTCACGTGGGCGGCGTGCCGCACTTCGCTGAAGGAGCGCCCGGCCGCTCTCATGCAGCCAAAGGCGCCCAAGGCTGGCAAGCGCGTTCTGATCGAGCGCGTCGGATTTCTGTGGAAGCCTCTCAAATTTAAGTGGAAAGCGACGCTGCGCAACATTTTCCGATATAAAAGGAATATGCTGCTCACCATTATCTCGGTCATGGGCTGTACGGCGCTCATCTTGACCGGATTCGGCCTCAACGATTCGATCGTGGCCGTCAGTGACATTCAGTTCAGTGAGATCATCCGTTACGATGCCTCCGTCGATTATTCCGGCGACCTGTCGGCGACCGAAAATGAGGCACTGCTCGATTTGATCGGCGAGGAAGGGAAGGAGCATATCTCCCTGTACAGTGAAAACGTTCAGCTTCGTTTCGGTCAGGACGGGAAGCAGATCGAGGGCAGTGAGAACGTCGATCTGTACGTCGTCGAAAATGCGGATACATTCGGCAGCTTTATTTCCCTGCACGAGCGCGGAAATTCTGATCAGGCGATCGATATCGGGGCGGGAGACGGCATTGTCCTTGCAGAAAATCTCGCCGTCGTCTATGATGTCGCGGTGGGCGATACGGTCACGTATCGTTCCGGGACACGTTCGGTGCAGGTGCGCGTGGATGCGATCTGTGAAAATTATACGGGCAGCTACGCCTATATCTCGGCCGACGCTTATGCGGAGCTGTTCGGCGAAGTGCCTGCATCCAACACGCTTCTCATCAAGACGGATGTCTCGGCAGACGATGAGGACGTCGTGCGCGCCGTATATTCCGGCAATACGAAGGCGGACGGCACTGCGGATGCCGTTTCGGTCGCGGCAGTCGATTTTACGCAGACTTCTGCGGATACATTCGGCGGCCTTGAATCGACGATGGGTTTGGTCATTGCCGTACTTGTCGTCAGTGCGGGGGCGCTCGCCGCGATCGTCCTGTATAATCTCACCAATATCAATATCGACGAGCGCCGGCGCGAGATTGCGACGCTGCGCGTGCTCGGATACCGCAAGGCGGAAGTTGCCGGTTATATCTACCGCGAGAGCGCCATCCTTACCCTCGTCGGGGCGCTGCTCGGGCTTGGGCTCGGTTTCCTGCTCCATATGTTCATTATCGGGCGGGTGGACAGCGTTTCCATGATGCTCGGCCGCGCTATCTTCGGGTGGAGTTATCTGTGGGCATTCCTGCTTACCATCGCTTTTGCAGTCATCGTATACGCATTCATGCTCATCAAACTGAATAAAGTCAATATGGCAGAATCGCTGAAATCCAACGAATGAGGAGGGCGCATTATGGAAAAGGCGGAATTGCGGGACGGTTTTCTCCGCCAATTATGGCGGCTGAATAAATTGGATATGATCGCCGTCCTGCGCGAGTTTTTGGAGGGAGAAACGGCTGCGCTCTATTACTTATGCGGAGCCGGATCCGCCGGCGCTACGCCGTCACAGCTGAGCGAGGCGCTGGAAGTCAGTCGCGCCCGTGCGGCGAATATCCTGCGCTCGCTGCGCGAAAAGGGATATGTCGAAATGGACGTTTCGGAGGATGATCGGCGCAAGATGGACGTGCGCTGCACGCCGGCCGGCAAGCGCTGTTTTCAGGAAAAGTATGACTTTTTGCTTGGCTGTATCGACAAGTATGTCGACGTATTGGGCGAAGAGGACATTTTGGCGCTGACGCGCCTTTTGCAAAAGGCTGCGGACAGCGAAGTTCGTCTGCTGCCGCAGGATCGAAACGGAGGAGACCGAAATGATCGATAATGAATCGGGCGAAGATTATCTGGAAGCCATTTTGCGCCTTTCCGAACCGGGCAAGGATCTGCATGCCGTTCAGATCGCGCGCCGGCTGGGCGTCTCTAAGCCGGCCGTCACGAAGGCGCTGCGCATCCTGACGCAGAAGGGGTATGTCGAGATCGTCGCCAATCATATTCGCCTCACGGAGAGCGGGGAGGCGTATGCGGCGGCCGTCTATGAAAAGCATCGCCTGTTGACGCGCTTTTTTGTCAAACTTGGCGTGGATGCAGAGACGGCGGAGGCGGATGCCTGCCGCATGGAGCATCTCGTCAGTCCCGCAACGTATGAGGCCATCAAGCGCTTTACGGAACAAGATTGAATCCCTTTTATGGATCGGCAGCCGCACAATTTTGCGCGGCTGCCGATTTTCTGCCATAAAGCTGAAAAGCAAAGCGCGAACAGAGTACTCTGTATGGCATAATGGAGGCATTTTACAAAGGCGGAATTGTACAAGCGGAAGAAATCATATAGTAAGGGTATCCGAAGGGGGTACCGTTATGTTTTTAGATTTTCTGCATGCGATCCTGTCAAAAGTCCTCTTTTTTACGGGGGCAGTGGGCGGCAAGGGGTCCTTTCCGAAGCCTCTTCCGCCCGAAGAAGAGGCCAAGTATCTCAAGCTCGCCCGCGAGGGGGACGCTTCGGCAAAGGATCTGCTTGTACGCCACAATATGCGTTTGGTCGCGCACATCGTCAAAAAGTACAACGGGGCTGCGGAGACGGACGATCTCATCTCGGTCGGCAGCATCGGATTGATCAAGGCGATCAATACTTACCAGGAGGGAAAGGGCACACAGCTCGCCACATATACGGCGCGCTGTATCGAAAACGAGATCCTCATGCTCATCCGCAGCAATAAAAAGCATCGCGGCAACGCCTATCTGTCCGACCCTGTCGGGGTCGATAAAGAGGGCAACGAGCTTACGTTGATGGATCTGCTGTTTGAAAAGGAGGAGGGCGTTTTCAAGACCGTCGAATCGCGCTTGGTCCATGAAAAGTTCATGCGCCTTTTGGAGTCTACGCTGTGCGAACGCGAATTTACTGTCCTCTGCCTGCGCTATGGATTGAAGGGAGGAGCGCCCATGCCGCAGAGGGAAGTCGCTGCTTTTCTGCATATTTCCCGTTCCTATGTCTCGCGCATCGAAAAGCGCGCCATCGAGCGGGTGCGCGCATATCTGGATCGGGAAGACTATTTGTGATTCGGTGCGCCCTTTCGAAGGGGCGGAGCAACGTACCTGTTCCCTCGCCTGTGTGGAGCAGGCCGCTTGCCGCCTCCGCTTTCCGCAAATGTGTGTTAACGGAGCACGGATGCGAAAAGCAAACATTATTTGAAAAAACCATTTACAAACTTTCCCTTTCGTGGTATAATAAGCATGAAGAAGTTTGTTTCCGCCCATGGCGGAGCATGCGGACAGGCTGCCGCGGTGAACGCGGGGCGGAGGGCATATGCTCTGTTCAAATTGCAAAAAATGTCAGGCGACCCATCTTGTTCATCGTGAGGGTGAGCGCGAGATGGCTCTGTGCGACGAGTGTTTCGAAAAATTAGGGGAGGCAGCCGTCTGTTTTGGAGACGAGCCGGACTTTTTTGTCTCCTTTTTGCAGCCGGAAGGGGAAAACAGGGGAGAGACCCGCTGTCCCGTCTGCGGCTGTACTTTAGAAGATTATGCCAGAACCGGGCTGTTGGGATGCGCGGCCTGCTATCAGGCTTTTCGCGCCGAACTGGAGCCGGCGATCCGGCGCATTCACGGCAAAACGGTGCATGAGGGGAAACACCCGCTTGCAAGCGAGCGAATGTTCCGCCTCCTCGACGAGCAGAAGAGTATGCGCAGGGAATTGGAGCGCGCCCTGCGCGAAAAGCGCATGAAAGATGCGGAAGGCATCAACCGTGCACTGCGCCGCCTCAACAAAGTGATCTATGGCGCCGGGCCGGGAGGGGCGAATGGTTAACAACATCGAGAGTACCGTCGCATCCACGCGCATCCGGTTGGCGCGCAATTTGGAGGGGTACCCTTTTCCGAATCGCCTTCGCGATGCGGCGCAGGCACACGAGATCGTGCGCGCCGTTCAAAGTGCGGCGAGTCGGCTGCGCAGTTTTCGCCTCTATCGGATGGATGTCATATCGGAGGATGTCGCGCAGGCCATCTGTGACGATCACCTCATCAGCACAGAGCTCGCGGCAAACCGCGCCTACGGTGCGGCGCTCATCGATGAAGAGGGGGACGGGGAAGAGCCGAGCGGCAAGTTTTCCATCATGCTCAACGAGGAGGATCACTTGCGCGAGCAATATATCCTTCCCGGGCTCAATTTACCGCTCGCTTACCAGCGCCTCTCTGCGGTAGACGACGAGCTGTCCAAAACGCTTCCCTTCGCTTTCGATCCCTCCCTCGGCTATCTTACGGCCTGTCCGACCAATTTAGGCACGGGGATGCGTGCGTCCGTCATGCTGTTTTTGCCGGGCCTTACCCGCATGAATAAGATGGACCGACTCATTCGCGAGATCTCCCGGCTCGGGCATACGGTGCGCGGCGTGTATGGAGAGGGGAGCGCGGCGGAAGGCTATATGTACCAAGTCAGCAATGAAGTCACGCTGGGCGTGACGGAAGATTATATCCTCAGCGAAGTACAGCGCGCGGCGCTGGAGATTGTCAATCTCGAGTCACAGGCGCGCAGGGCGCTGCGTGCGGGCGATGCCGTCGGTATCAAAGACGAGTGCTGCCGTGCGTACGGCATTCTTTCCAGCTGTGAGCGGATCTCTTACACGGAGTTTCTGCAATATGCGTCCGACGTCAAGCTGGGCGTCGCGCTCGGCTTTTTGGAGACGGCCGATTTTTCCGCGCTGGACGATTTGATCGCCGCCATGCGGCCCGCCAATATCGGGCTGTATTCGGATGAGGCGCTCACCCCGGCCGAACGGGATGTCTATCGCGCCCGCCGCTGCCGTGCCGAAATGGCGCTCGTGCGGCGGGATACGGAGTAAGCCGCCGGTTGCGGCGGCGGTGCCGTTCGCTTTCATACGGCACAAGGAACGGAGTTTTTTACATGTACGATTTCAACCAGTTTTCACCCAACCTGCAAAAGGCAGTCAAACTGTCGCTGGAAGCGGCGCAGTATTATGGCAGCAGTTACATTGGCAGCGAACACATCCTTTTCGGGATGCTCAACGTGCCGCAGTGCCGCGGTGCGCAGATTTTGCAGGCCGTCGGCGTGCGGGAGCCGGATTATCGCGCCGTTTTTGTGCGTACCTTGAATAAGAGCGTCAAGCTCAGCGGCTTTACTCCCCGCACCAAAAACATGTTTGACAAGGCGTGTGAGCTCGCGGTCGACCGCGACGGCGCCGGCGCGAGCGTGGGCAGCGAATATATGCTGTTCGCCATCCTTGTGGACGACGAATCGGTCGCCGTGCGGCTGCTGCGCATGCTTGGCGTGGATATCGACGCCCTGCTCGGGGCGCTGGATGAGGAGATGGGCGTTCCGCCCGAATCGGCAGAAGAAGAGCGGGAGCGCGCGGACATCTTTTATTCGCATATCCCCAAGCAGCCCATTCACGAAGGGGGGCCGAACGGCGGCAAAGCGGCGGGCGTCTCGCTTCGTTTCGGCGTCGATCTGACGCAAAAGGCGCGGGAGGGGAAGATCGATCCCGTCATCGGCCGCAAAAAGGAGATCGATAAGATCATTCAGGTCCTGTCACGCCGCACCAAAAACAATCCGGTGCTCATCGGTGAGCCGGGCGTCGGCAAGAGTGCGGTCGTCGAGGGCTTGGCACAGGCGATCGTCAAGGGCGAGGTTCCCGACCTGCTCTTGGGCAAGACGGTTTTTGCGCTCGATCTGCCCGGTATGCTGGCGGGTGCCAAATATCGCGGCGATTTCGAGGAGAGGCTCAAAGAGATCGTTGAACAGATCCAAAAGAACGGGAACATCATCCTCTTCATCGATGAGATCCACAACATCGTCGGGGCCGGCGCCAGTTCGGACAACAGCATGGATGCAGCCAATATCTTAAAGCCCATGCTGGCCCGCGGCGAATTGCAGACCATCGGCGCGACGACCATCGATGAATATCGCAAATACATTGAAAAAGATTCGGCGCTCGAGCGCCGGTTTACCCCGGTCAATGTCGAACAGCCGAGCGTCGAGGAGACCATTGAGATCCTCCGCGGCCTGCGGGATAAGTACGAGGCGCACCATAAAGTGACGATCTCCGATGACGCGATCGTCGCCGCCGCGAGCCTGTCCGACCGCTATATCACCGACCGTTTCCTGCCCGACAAGGCGATCGATTTGATCGATGAGGCGGCGAGCCGCGCTCGGTTGGACAGTTACAACGGCCCGGCCGGCATCAAAGAAAAGGAACACGAGATCGAGCGGCTGAACGCGGAAAAAAATAAGGCCGTCCGGCGGGACGATTTCATGACGGCGCAGCAGACGCTCGATAAGATCAAGCGTATCGAACAGGAGATCGAAAAATTGCGCGCCGAATGGGAAAAGAAACGGGGCGAATGCCACGCGACCATCGGTTCGGACGATGTCGCGAGGATCGTCGCCGGCTGGACGGGGATCCCCGTCGTCAAATTGACGGAGGAGGAGAGCACGCGCCTTTTACACCTCGAAGAAGAACTGCACAAGCGTGTCATCGGCCAGGATGAAGCGGTCACAGCCGTCGCCAAAGCCATCCGCCGCGCGCGTGCCGGGTTAAAGGATCCGAACCGTCCCATCGGATCGTTCATCTTTGTCGGGCCGACGGGCGTCGGCAAGACGGAACTGTCGAAGGCGCTCGCGGCTGCCATGTTCGGCGACGAGAGGCTCATGATCCGCATGGATATGAGCGAATTCATGGAAAAGCATTCGGTCAGCAAGATCATCGGTGCGCCTCCCGGCTATGTCGGCTTTGAGGATACGGGCGGGCAGCTTACAGAAAAGATCCGCCGCAAACCGTATTCCGTCGTGTTATTCGATGAGATCGAAAAGGCGCATCCGGACGTCTTTAATGTCCTGTTGCAGATCCTCGACGACGGCCGCCTGACGGACAGCAAGGGGCGCGTAGTCAGTTTCAAAAATACCATCATCATCATGACGAGCAATGTCGGTGCAAGTAAGGTCAACGAGATGCGCCGCCTCGGTTTTGCGGGCGAGGGGGAGCCTTCGAAAGAGGATGACGCCGAGTACGATCGCATGAAGGAGAAGATCACCGACGAGTTAAAGGCGCAGTTCAAGCCGGAATTTTTGAATCGCGTGGACGAAATCATTATCTTCCATAAACTTTCGCGTACAGATGCTTCCCATGTGTGCGATCTGTTCTTGTCCGTCTTGACGGACCGTTTGAAAAAGCGTGAGATCGATCTCGACATTACCAATGCAGCGCGCGAAAAGTTGCTGGACGAGGGGTATGACGCCGTCTATGGAGCCCGCCCGCTCAAGCGCGTCATCCAGCGCCGCATCGAGGACGCGCTCAGCGAGGAGATTTTGGCCAACAAAGTGTCGCCGGGCCAAAGGGTGCGGGTGGACGCCAAAGACGGTAAATTTGTGTTTGAACCGCAAGGGTAATCGTTTCGCGGGGGTATATTTGCAGCCCGCGGATCAGTAAATAGATCAGGAGGTTTTACATGCGTATCGAAATCAGCGAGAAGAATTGCAAGGCAAGCGAAAAGCTTGTCAGCGTCGTGGAGAAAAAGGTTTCCCGCTTGGAAAAATATTTCGACGACGATTCCGTCTGCTCCGTGTATCTCAAGCAGGAGGGCCGCTTTTCAAAGACGGAGGTCACCATTTACTATAAGGGGAATATGATCCGCGCCGAGGTATCGGGCGATAATTTCTACGATAACATCGATGCGGTCCTTCCGAAGATCGAAAAGCAGATCTATAAGCATAAGTCTAAGCTCGAGTCGCGCCTGAAAAAGGACGCCTTTGTCGAGAAGCAGCTCTTTTTCCGGGAGGAAGAGCTGCCGGAGGCACACTTGGTCAAGACCAAGACCTTTGCTCTCACTCCGATGACGACGGAAGAGGCGGCGGAACAGCTCGATCTCCTCGGGCATACGTTTTACATCTTTCAGGACGCAGAAACGGGCGAGGTGCGCGTCGTATACCTGCGCGAAAATGGAGATATCGGCCTGTTGATCCCGAAAAAGGCATAAGTTTGTAAAAGAGCTCTTTTCCGAAGCAGAAGGCCGACCGGAGACACCGGTCGGCCT